>Ga0160448_100208_pt1 | contig 24438 bp, 19 predicted proteins | sample HID1973M_E1MG_FD_108269 | JGI IMG/M metagenome (GOLD analysis project Ga0160448, IMG submission 108269) | Enriched mosquito-associated microbial communities from UW Madison campus, WI, USA - HID1973M_E1 MG | ecosystem: Host-associated > Arthropoda: Insects > Digestive system > Unclassified ...
AGCAGCCGGAAGCCGGTCAGGGACCCGCCGTCGGGTCCGTGACGTTCCACAACCTGACGTTGTCGAACAACTACCAGGACATCAAGAACACGACGTCGACGTTCACGATCAACCGCGACTGAGCTGTTCCGCCGGCGGGCGGTCGGGGTGCTCCCCCGGCCGCCCGTCGGCGCGTCGTCCGGGCGATCACCCGCCGATGATCACGGTCGGGCACCCCGGTCCGGGGGCCACCGGTGCACCGTGCATGCTCTGGTCTCCCAGGCGCGCCGCGGGACGACCACCGATCAGCACCGTCATGCTCCCCATCGCGATGCCGTTGGGGGCCGGGGACACGCACGTGATGCCGCCGGGCGTGCCCGCGACGGCCGCGGGAACACCTCCGATGAGGACGGTCGGGACGCACGTCGCCGGGGTGATGGCGCCGCCGACATGAGGCTTCGGCCCGTCCATGAGCGGGCAGACCGCCATGTCTCCGGCACGCAGCGCGGGTCCGGTGGGCACGTCACTCGGCCGACGGCGTCGCCGCCGTCGTGGCGGCCTTCTTGCTCGCCTTGTTGGGCGTCGCCAGCTGGCCGCCGACGACGAGCGCGTCGTCGCACCTCGTGGGCGCGGGGTCCTGACCCAGCGGCGCCCCGGGGGTGCGGCAGGCGACCGTCACGACGAGCGTGGTGCCGCCCTTCACCGTGAGCGGCGTCTGGAAGTGGTAGTCGGTGTCGCGGAAGTTCTCGAGCGCGAGCACGAAGAGCTGGTCGTCGCCCGCGCTCACCGTCAGCCGGCCGAAGTCGCCCTGCGGGTTGTTGAGCATCAGGTCCGTGATGCGGAACGTCGCCTTGTCGGGCACAGCGAACTCCGCCTTCGCCGTCGCACCGGGCGCGGGCGCCGCCGCGAGCCTCTTGACGGTGGGCGTGATGTTCTCGGCCGGGGGAAGGAGCCCGGTGGTCATCTCGCCGATGTCGTCGACCGCCTTGCCGGCGTCGTTCGCCGCTGCCGCGGCATCGGTGGCGGCATCCTTGGCGCCGCCGGCGGCCGTCGCCGCGTCCGCCACCGACTTCTGGGCGTCCTGCGCCGCCTTCTGCGCCTGCGCCACCTCGTCCTGCACCGACGACTTCGCGGCCGACTCGATGGTCGGCTTGAGCAGCGTGAACCACGCGATCGCCAGGAGGGCGAGGAGGGCGAGCAGGGCCAGGAGCGCCTTGAGGAACCACTTCGGGATGGTCGCCGTCTGCACGTGGGCGCCGTCGAGCAGGACCGGCGTGGTGTTCTCCGCGGCGACCGTGACGGTGAACGGCATCGTGACGTCGGCACCGCGCCACAACCGGCGGACCGGCTTGACGCGCACGTCGGCGAACTCCGCGTGACCGGGCGCGACCACCAGGAGCTGGGGCCGCACCGAGTGCGTCAGGGCGCCCGTGTCGTCGGCCGCGACGAGCGCGACCTGCACGGGGACGTTGCCCCGGTTGTCGAGCGCGACCTGGTGCTTGGCGCTCCCCCGGCCGTGCGACGTGCGCGGGACCAGCTCGGCCGTGGTCTCGAGGAAGGGCAGGACCTCGACGACCCCCTCGGGCACGACGGCCTCGTCGGCGTGCTCCACCGGCACCACGCGGACCCCGAAGTCGAGCAGCCCCGCGGGCACGGCCGACGAGCGCGGCGGGCTGAAGTGCACGGCCACGGTCTGCGTCGTCCCCGGGTACAGGCCCTCGATGACGGCGGGCTCGACCGTGGTCCACGCGGCGGGCGCGCCGAGTACCTCGATCTGGTAGGCCTCGACCACGTCACCCGTGTTGCGGATCTGCAGCGGCAGCACCGCGTCGGTGCCGGGGCTGAGCTCCACGTGGGCGGAGTCGAGCTTGGCTGTGGTCCCCATCCTCCGGACGGTACGGCCGGGCGGCTCGCCGCACGACGGTCCGGAAGGCGGCCCACGAGGGCAGCCCTGATGCCCGTTGAGCCGCTGTTGACTGCACGATCAGTGCGCCGCGCCACGATGTTCGTGCAGGTGGAGCAGCGGTGCAGGCCGAGCGAACGTGGGGGACGTCATGGAACAGGTGCTGGTGCGGGTGGACGCGCGTGACCCGATCTCCGAGGCGGGTGTCGTCAGCGCGCTGCGCCCCAGACCGGAGGTCCGCGTCGTGCGGTCGGGCGACGAGGAGGGTGCGCACGTCGCGGTCGTCGTCGCGGACGCCGTCGACGACGACGCGCTGCGGCTCGTGCGAGCCGTCCGCCGGCAGGGGCCGGCGCAGGCGGTGCTGGTCGCGGGCCACCTGGAGGACGGCGACGTCGTGACCGCCGTCGAGGCCGGGGTGCTGGGGCTGCTGCGACGGGCGGAGGCCACCGCGGACCGGCTCGTCCGCGTGATCTGCGGCGCGGCGACAGGCGAGGGCAGCGTGCCCCCGGACCTGCTGGGGCGGCTGCTCGACCAGGTCGGGACGCTGCAGCGTCAGGTCCTGCGGCCCCGCGGCCTCACCTTCACGGGCCTGGCGACTCGCGAGATCGAGGTCCTCAAGCTCGTCGCCGACGGCTACGACACCTCCGAGATCGCGCAGTCGCTGGCCTACAGCGAGCGCACGGTCAAGAACGTGCTCCACGACGTGACCACGCGGCTGCAGCTCCGCAACCGCTCGCACGCCGTCGCGTACGCGCTGCGCGAGGGACTGATCTAGGCAGGTTGCCCCATCGGGCAGGGCGCCCTGCCCGCGTGGCGGGTCGGGGACGACTGACCGCGCTCGCGTCCGCGGACGAACCTGGGGTGCTGGTCAGGACGAGGCAGGAGGGGCAGGGTGCAGCGGTCACAGGTGGTCGCCGTGTTCGTCGCGGGCCTGCTGCTGCCGGCCGGCGTGGGGTTCGCGAGCGCGGTCGATGCCGCGCTGCCGCCCGCACCCGCCGTCGGGGACGGGCACATCGCCTTCACCGACGAGACGCAGTCGCTCCAGGAGTACCGGGCGTACGACTGGGGCTCGTCCGACAACGCCTACCCCGAAGAGACCAGCTCGCGCTTCAGCGGGTCCGACACGGGCGCGGCAGCCGACGAAGCGCCCGCCGACGCCCGTGAGGCGTCGAGCACTCTGGTGCAGGACGGGTCCGTCACGACCCAGGTCACGGCGTACATCTCGACGGCGGACTCGTCGGCGACCGACCGGGGCGACATCGTCGTCACGACGACACCCGACGGCGGCCCGGTGGGTGATCCTGTGCTTGTCACGTGCGACGGGGCGCCGAAGTCCCACCCGGTGGTCTCCGACGACGGCCTGAGCATCGCCTACGCCATGTTCGAGGACGGCTCGTGGGACGTGGTGCGGCGCGACGTCCCCACCGGGCAAGAGGACGCGTGCGACGACGACTCGCTCCAGGTCGTCGCCGGCGGTCCGGGCGACCAGCTCTGGCCGGCGTGGCTGCCCGGCGGCGTGGGCCTCGTCTACTCCGACACCCGCGACGACCCGCGCGGCGACCTGTGGCTGCTGCGGTACGACGGGGACCAGCCCATGGAGCCGCAACGGCTGACGGACGACCCCGGCGCCGACGTGCAGGCCACGGTCAGCACCGGGTCCGGCGAGTGCCGCCCCATCGTGGCCTTCGTGACGACGAGGTACCGGGCCGACGGGTCGCTCGCGTTCCTGCCCCTGCCCGCCGAGTCCGACAACGACTCCCTCCCGGAGACGGTCGACGCCTACCGCGACCACGACGCCGCTCGCATCCAGGGCGCCGAACCGGCCTGGGCGCCGGCCGACGGCGGCGGGGCGCAGCTGCTCGCGTTCACGAGCACGCAGGAGAACCCCCGGGGCGGCGCCTGGATCGGCAGCTGGGACATCGACTGCCAGCAGGCCTTCTACGCCGACCAGTCCGCGATGGGGTACGGCACGGACCAGACGTCGCACCCGACGTGGCTGACGCCCATGGCCCCACCGTGCGACTGCAGCTACTCCTCCGCCTTCCTCCTGGTCACGGCGACCGCGACCTCGTCGGACATCGCGGACGTGCGTGCCCGAGACGGTGCCCAGCGCCGCACGCTCGTCGCGGGGACGCGGACGGTCGACCCGGACTCGAGCAGCGGCCCCCGCGACCCGCTCGTCGACGAAGAAGGTCCGTCCTACTCGCCCGACGGGACGCAGATCGTCTTCGCCCAGGACGGCACGCCACCGCCCGACGACGAGGAGTACTACGGCCCCCTGGGTGCCACGCTCGCCACGGCACCCGCCGACGGGGGTGCGGCGACACCCCTCGACTACGGCTGGACCAACCTCGACACGGACACCGACCCCGTCTGGTCGCCGGACGGGACGACGATCGCGTTCGTCCGGTCGACGTACCAGCCGGGTGCCGGCATCGCCGCCGACACCCGGGCAGGGCCGAAGGTGGCCGTCGGGTCCGACGACGCCCCGAGCGGGCCCGACGTCGCGGCCGCCATCGCGCAGGAGCCCGACGACGCCGTCGTCATGCTGCTCGACGTGGCGACCGGCACGGTCCGTCCGCTCGACGACCTGCCCGGCGGCGAGAGCGACCCGTCCTGGTCGCCGGACGGGACGCAGCTGGTGCTCACGCGGCACGTGGACGGGCCGGACGGTACCCAGCACCAGGACACCAACCAGGTCTGGACCGTCGACGTCGCGACGGGTGCCGCGGCCGCGCTGCTCCTGACGCGCCCGTGCGGCTCGCTGACGTGCGGGAGCTTCACCGCCCCGGTCGAGGGCCGCACCCCGGCGTGGTCGCCCGACGGCACCCGGATCGCGGTGGCCGACCTGTACGTCGGGGGCAGGATCGGCATCGACCGGCGCGGGGCGATCTCCGTCGTCGACCTCCGGCCCGGCACGGCACCGGCGGTCGGGACCGACGTGCATCCCGTGACCGGCGACGACGATCCTTCCGTCGGTCTCGTCGGTGCGCTGGACCCCGCCTGGTCGGAGGACGGCGGCGAGATCTCGTTCACGGGCGAACCAACGGGCCTCCCGCGTGGCGAGGACCTGTGGGCGGTCGCCCCCGACGGCACGGGCCTGCGCCGCCTCACCGACCGGCCCGGTGCCCACTCCGAGCCCGTCTGGCAGCACGAGCGCGTCGCCACGACACCCGTCGTGACGCCCACGACGACGACACCGACCGCGCCCACCACCCCGACCACGAGCCCGGGCCCCGCACCGACGACCAGCGCGCCCGTGCCCCCGCCCGCTCCCCAGGGCGTCTCGGTCCGGGTCCACCTCTCTCACCACACGGCGTGGCTCGGGGGGGAGCCGATCACGGCCACGTTCACGGTCCGCAACGAGGGCGGCGCCCCGGCGGCGGACGTCCGGCTGGCCACGTCGTTCCCCACGTCGGTGGTGCCCGACGGTGACCAGAGCTGCCTGCGCGGCGGCGCGGCGTGCGCACTGGGCGACCTGGCCGTGGGCGACTCGCGCACGCTGACCGCGACGCTCACCACCACCGGGACCAGCGGCGACGACGCCGTCGTCGGTGCGGTCGTCGGGCACGTCACGACCACGAGCGACGACCCGGACCCGTCCGACGACCGCGACCGGGCCCGTCTGGAGGTGCTGTTCCCGCAGCTCACCGTGGTGCCCGCCGTCGCCCGGCCCGGGGAGGTGGTGCTGGTGGTGGGCGAGGACCTGCCGCCCGGCGAGCAGGTCGTCATGGACTGGGACCCGGGCATCACCAACGTGCCCGGCCCGTTCACGGTCGACGCCGACGGCATGGTGAAGGTCCCGCTGCTGCTGATGCGCGACGGGCGGCTCGGCGACCGGGTGGTGGGGGCGTCGGTCGGCGAGGGCCGGCCCGTGACGTTCGGTCCGATCCAGGCGCCGATGCTCGTCGTGCCGAGCACCGCCGACGCCCCGTCGTTCGTCTTCCGGAAGTGAGGGACGCGTGATCACGCAGATCGACGAGGCGCTGCGCGAGCTGGTCCGCGAGGCCGTCGGGAGCAGCGACGTCGAGGTGGTGTTCGACGCCCCCACCAAGGACTGGGCTGCGCGGCGCAACGCCCCCACCGTCGACCTCTACCTCTACGACCTGCGCGAGGACATGCGGCGTCGCGCGCACGGGGTCGTCGAGCCGCGCGACGAGCAGGGACACGTGCAGGCCCGCTACAAGCCGCCGCGCCACTTCCGTCTCAGCTATCTCATCACCGCGTGGACCCAGCGGCCCGAGGACGAGCACCGCCTGCTCGACGCCGTCCTGGGTCACCTCGTCGGCTTCGACGCGCTGCCCGCGCACGTGCTCGGCGCCACCCTGGCGGACGCCGGCGCACGCGTCCCGCTCAGCGTCGGGCTGCCGCCGCCCGAGGACCGCGGGTTCGCCGACGTGTGGACCGCGCTCGGCGGCGAGCTCAAGCCGTCGATCGACGCGGTCGTCGACGCCCCGCTCCTGGCCGGAGCGCCGCAGCCCGTCGGCAAGCCGGTCGAGGAGGGCCTGCACGTCGACCTCACCGACACCCGCGGCGGTGCCGCGGACCAGGGCCGACGACAGCACCCGGCCCCGGCGCCTCGCCCGCCGACGACGGCACCGACGACGCCGACCGCCCGGCCGGCACGCGCCCGCACGCGGCGGTCGTCGTGACCGACGCGAACCTGGCCCACGTCCTGGGCCGGGTCGCCGTGGTCGAGGAACGCGTCCGCGCGCTGGTCGACGCGCGGCGGGCCGACGACCCGCAGCCCGATGACCCGTTCCGCGGCATGTACCTGAGCGACGAGATGGTGGACCACCTGCTCGGCGGCCCCGCGCCCGGGCTGCCGCCCACGCCGGCCGACGAGGTGCTGGCGGCGTGCGAGCAGCAGGCCGACGCGGCCGTCGGGCGGTTGCGCCTGCGCGAGCTCGTGCAGGAGTTCGGCCTGCAGGACCTCGACGTCGAGCTGTTCGTGGTGGCGCTCGCGTGCGAGGTCGACACCCGGTTCGAGCAGCTGTTCGGCTACCTCAACGACGACGTCACGCGGCGCCGACCGTCGGTCGCCGTGGCCCTCGCGCTGTGCGGCATCCCGCTCGCCACCAGCGCCGCGCGCCGACGCCTGGAGCACGGACCGCTCGTCACGGGTGGCCTGCTGGTGCTCGAGGACCCCGATCGCCCGCTGCCCGGCCGGCCGCTGCGCATCCCGGACCGCGTCGTCGCGCACGTCCTGGGCTCCGACGACCCCGACCCCGCGCTGCGCGACGTGCTGGTGGCCGAGGACCACCTGGAGTGGTCCGACCCGAGCACCCTCGCCCTCGCCCTCGGGCAGGGCGCGCGGCTCGTCTACCTGCGCGAACCCCCGTCGGGGAGCGGCCGCGTGCTGGCCGCCCGTGCCCTGCGCGTGAGCGGGCGCGAGGTGCTCGTGGTGGATGGCGCGGCGCTCGCGGCCGCCGCCGACGGCGAGGACGTGGCGCACGTGGCCGTCCGTGAGGCGCGCCTGACCCGCGCCGGGCTGGTGGTGACCGGCATCGAGCAGCTCGCGGCGCAGCCCCGGGTCGCGCGCCCGGTGCTGGAGGCCGCGGCGCCCGTGCTCGTCGTCGGCAGCGGGACGTGGGACCCGGCCTGGAGCGCACGCCCGCCGCTCGTCCTGGACGTGCCCGCCAGCACCGTCGCCGAGCGCGCCGCCCTGTGGTCGTCGATGCTCGCCGGCGACGACGGGGCGGCGGCCGACCACCTCGACGCCGCCGCCGCGACCGCCCCCTTCCGGCTGCGGCCCGAGCAGGTGGTGCGCGCCGCGCGGGCGGCACGCCAGCAGGCAGAGCTCGACGGCGGGCTGACGCTCGACCACGTGCGCCTGGGCGCCCGCGCGGAGAACAGCAGCGCGCTGGAGCGCCTGGCCCGCCGGATCGACCCCGCCGTGGGCTGGGACGACCTGGTCCTGCCGACGCACGTCCTGGTGGCGCTGGAGGAGATCGCGATGCGCGCCCGGCACCGCGAACGCGTGCTGGGCGACTGGCGGATGCGGCCCGGCGGCGGGCGCGGCAGCGGCGTCGCGGCCCTGTTCGCCGGGGACTCGGGCACCGGCAAGACCATGTCCGCCGAGGTGGTCGCGCACGAGCTGGGCCTCGAGCTGTACGTCGTCGACCTGGCGACCGTCGTCGACAAGTACATCGGGGAGACGGAGAAGAACCTCGAACGGATCTTCCAGGGCGCCGCCGGGGTCAACGCGGTCCTGCTGTTCGACGAGGCCGACGCCGTGTTCGGGCGCCGGTCGGAGGTCAAGGACGCGCACGACCGGTACGCCAACATCGAGAGCGCCTACCTGCTGCAGCGCATGGAGACGTTCGACGGCCTCGTCGTGCTGGCCACCAACCTGCGCGCCAACATCGACGACGCGTTCATCCGGCGCCTCGACGTCGTCGTCGACTTCGCCCTGCCCGACGCCCACCACCGGCTCGCCCTGTGGGACCGGTGCCTGGGCCCGCGGCTGCCCCGCGACGCCGACCTCGACCTGCGCTTCTGCGCGGACGCCTTCGAGCTGGCCGGGGGCGCGATCCGCTCGGCCGCCGTGACCGCCGCGTACCTCGCGGCCGACGACGGCGGGGTGGTGGGGATGCGGCACGTCGTCCTGGCCGTCTACCGCGAGTACCGCAAGCTGGGGCGCCTCACGCTGGAGAGCGAGTTCGCGCCCTACTGGCACCTGGTGGGGTGACGATCGGGCAGGACGCCTGCCCGATCGGGCGACCGGCGGGTCGTTCCGGGGCGCCGCGCCCGGTGGCAGCGTCGGACGCATGCACACCCACGACCATCTGGACGACGCCCAGGCGCTGCGGCCGCGGTCCGCAGCCACCGCCGGGCCGGACACCGCGACCCTGTCCCGGGCGCTCGCCGCGGGACGTCCGGACGTGCTGGGACCGTCCGGCTTCGCCGCCCTGCAGCGCACGGCGGGCAACGCCTCGGCGTCCGCGCTCGTGGAGGAACGCTCACCGGTGCTCGACGTGATCGGCTCCGGCGGCGGGCGGCCGCTCGACACCGACGTGCGCACGGACATGGAGCAGCGCCTGGGCCACGACTTCGGCGACGTGCGCGTGCACACCGACGCGGCCGCCTCCGACTCGGCGCGTTCGGTCGGCGCCCACGCGTACACCGTCGGCTCGAACATCGTCTTCCAGCGCGACGCCTACGATCCCGGCTCGACCGCGGGCCGGACGACGATCGCGCACGAGCTCACGCACGTGGTGCAGCAGCGCAGCGGCCCGGTCGACGGGACGCCCACCGGCGACGGCGTACGCGTCTCGCACCCGTCGGACCGCTTCGAGCGGGAGGCCGCAGCGAACGCCGAGCGCGTGATGGCCGCTCCGGCGCCCGCGGTGCAGCAGGTGCAGCGCGAGGGCGAGGAGGAGCTGCAGGGCTCGTTCGTCCAGCGCGAGGCGGAGGCGGAAGAGGTACAGGGGTCCTTCGTCCAGCGCGAGGGCGAGGAAGAGGAAGAGGTCGGCTGACGACCGGGCCCGTCCTCGCCCGCGCCACCGGAGCCGCGCGCACCGGCGGCACTGCTGCGCGCCGGCAGCCGCCGACGAACCGGCACGCATTCGCGGCTCTGCAACGCGGCGCGGGTAACGCGGCGGTCGCGGCCGTCGTCCAGCGCCTCGCCGCGGCGCCGGCTCCCGCGTCGCCGCGCGCCGATCCGCGCTTCGCGGCGGTCGAGTCGAAGGTCACGGGCGCCGCGCACCGCCTGCGCGCGCATCCCGCGCCCGCGGCCGAGGTCCGCAAGGCGCAGGCGGCCGCCGCACCGGCCGCGGGTGAGCGGCTCGCGGGGGCCCAGGCGCAGCAGGCGGCCGCGATGGGCGCCGCGCAGCCCGCCGCGTTCGACAAGCCCGGCTTCGTCGCCGCCGTCGCCGCCGCCATCGCCACGAAGGCGCCCGCCAACCTGAACGAGGCCGACGGCTTCGCCACGTCCGGCAAGGCCGAGCAGGTCAAGCAGGAGGTCGCCGGCCGTGCGCAGGCTGGAGCGCGCTCGTCGGGCGCCGCCATCGCCAGCACCACCGCCGCGACACCCGACCCGTCGGTCGTGCCGGAGAAGCCCGTGACCCCGATGCCCACCGAGGCCGCGCCCGCCCCGCCGAGCATCGACCTGGCCGGAGCCGTACCGGCGCGCGCGCCTCCCGCCGCGACCGACCTGAGCACGGGCGCCCGCGAGACCGAGGGTGCCATGAGCGCGGCGGGCGTCACCGAGGAACAGCTCGCCACCTCGAACGAGCCTGAGTTCACCGGGGCCCTGGACGCGAAGAAGAAGGGTGAGGAGCACTCCGCGACCACCCCCGGGCAGGTGCGCGCCGCCGAGGCGGAGCACCTGGGGCAAGCGACCGCCGGCGCACGGCTGGCGGGTCAGGCCGGCCTGGCCGGGATGCTGGGCGCCCGCACGGGCTCGAACGCGCGCGCCTCCGCGACCACGGCGCGCACGAAGTCGGACGACGAGACCGCCCGCGCCGAGGTCGCGACGCACATCCAGTCCATCTTCACGACGACCAAGGCCGAGACCCAGGCGATCCTGACCACGCTCGACACGAGCGTCGCTGCGAAGTTCGACGAGGGCGAGAAGCAGGCCCGTGAGGCGTTCCGGGCCGAGCACACCTCGGCGATGACCAAGTACAAGGACGAGCGCTACTCGGGCCTCTCCGGGGCAGCCGCATGGGTGCGCGACGAGTTCGCCGGGCTGCCGGCCGAGGCGAACGCCATCTTCGTCACCGCGCGCGGCCACTACACGCAGGCGATGGATCGCGTAATCTCGGCGGTGGCCGACCACATCGGCGCCGAGCTGGGCCGCGCGCGCGAGCGCATCGCGACGGGCCGCCGGCAGATCGACGAGTATGTTGCGAGCCGCCCCCGCGCGCTGCGGGCGGTCGCGGCGCAGGCGGCGCAGACGACCTCGGCGGGCTTCGAGCAGCTCGAGGGCGAGATCGACAACAAGCGGGACGGGCTGGTCGACGACCTCGCCGCCAGGTACACCGAGGCCCGCGACGCGGTCGACGGCGAGATCAAGGCCGCACAGGACGAGAACACCGGGCTGTGGGACGCGGCCAAGGCGGCGATCGGCGGGGCGATCGAGACGATCGGCAAGCTCAAGGACATGCTGCTCGGCGTCCTCTCGCGCGCAGCCGGAGCCGTCGGCCGGATCATCGCCGACCCCATCGGCTTCCTGGGCAAGTTCGTGAACGCGGTCAAGGCGGGCATCGTCGGCTTCTCGACGAACATCGTCGAGCACCTCAAGAAGGGGCTGCAGGGCTGGCTGCTCGGTGCGCTCGCCGCGGGCGGCATCCAGCTCCCCGAGAAGTTCGACCTGCGTGGCATCATCGGCCTCGTCCTGTCGATCCTCGGCCTGACCTGGGCCAACATCCGCGCGCGCATCGTCCGCAAGGTCCCAGAGCGCGTGATGGGCGCCCTGGAGAAGTCGGTCGGGTTCATCCAGGTGCTGCTCACCGAGGGCGTCCCGGGGCTGTGGAAGTGGGTCGCGGCGAAGGTCAGCGACCTCAAGGAGATGGTCATGGGCCAGGTCCGCGAGTTCGTCGTGACCAAGATCGTCAAGGCCGGCATCACCTGGCTCATCGCCCTGCTCAACCCCGCGGCGGCCTTCATCAAGGCCTGCAAGATGATCTACGACGTCGTGATGTTCTTCGTCGAGAAGGCCGCCCAGATCAAGGAGTTCGTCGACGCCGTGCTCGACTCCGTCGAGTCGATCCTCGGCGGCGGCGTCGGTGCCGTCGCGAGCCTCATCGAGAACACCCTCGCCAAGATGCTCCCGGTCATCCTGTCGTTCCTGGCCAGCCTGCTGGGGCTCGGCGGGATCTCCGAGAAGATCCAGCAGATCCTCAAGACCGTCCAGAAGCCCGTCATGTCCGTCATCGACAAGCTGGTCGCCGGCGCGGTGAAGATGGGCAAGAAGCTGCTCACCTCGGTGCGCGGCGGCAAGAAGGGAGCCGACGTCTCGCCGACCGCCGCCGGTGACGTCAAGCAGCAGGCGCTCGACAAGGGCGCCGCGGCCGTCGTCGGTGCCAACTCGCTCCCGGCGGTGACAGCGGCCCTGGGCAAGGTCGCCGCAGAGCTCCGACCGAAGGGGCTGAGATCGCTGGGTGCACGCGTGAGCGCCGACGGCTCGCAGCTCGTGCTCGTCGCCAAGGCCAGCCCGGCCGACACCCGGTCGGTCAAGTTCGACGACGTGATCCAGGGCGCCGACCAGCTCAAGAAGTACATGACCGGCGGGGAGAAGCACCCGACGACCGGTCGCGCGGGCTACGTCGCCGCATCGCTCGTCGTCGACGGCACGCAGCTCGCGACGGCCTTCAACGAGAAGCAGAACGGCGACCCTGGCGACACGACGCACCACGCCGAGCAGATGCTCCTGGGGCGTGGCGCACTGACGAGCGCCGTGGCCCAGGCGGTCGCGACAGCGCGCACGTCCGGCTCGTCGACCGTCAGCCTAATGGTGAGCACCGCCCCCTGCCGCGCCTGCTCGGCTGCACTCAGCGCAGCGCTCACCGCCGCCAAGGGCACCGTGCCGAGCGCCCTTCGCGGCAAGATCGCGTTCCGCCTCCTGTCGACCCGCGTGTACGAGGCGGCCGGCCGGACCGACGACGCCGACGACTGGAGGAAGCACAAGGAGCTCAGCACGACGAACGCCGCCGTGCGCCTGCTCCAGAGCGCCGGCTGGGACCAGGCACAGCTCGACGTCGGGAAGGAGACCGCCCGCACCAGGATCTGGGCCCAGTACCTCGCCTACATCGATCGCACCCTCAAGACCGCGTAGTCGCCCGATCGGGCACGTGCGTTTCCCTCGCGCGCGTCCGAGCGGGCGCGCGGCCGTGCGACCTGCGGGAAGACGCTGGGACTCCACTTCCCAGGCGCCGAAGGAGGCGACATGCCGACCTATCTCTCGCCCGGCGTCTACGTCGAGGAGGTGGAGGCGGGCACCCGACCCATCGAGGGCGTGGGGACGTCCGTCGCCGCCTTCGTCGGCCTGGCCGCCCGGGGTCCGTTCAACAGCCCGACGCTCGTCGCGAACTGGACCCAGTACGCCGAGACGTTCGGCGACTTCCTGCCGGGCTCGTACCTGGCGCACGCCGTGTACGGGTACTTCCTCAACGGGGGCAGCGCCGCGTACATCGTCCGGATCGGCTCGGACGCCCCGGCCGACGAGCCGGCCAAGAACGCGCCGAAGGCGCTGCCCGCCGGCGCGCAGGCCGTGGTCGGCGCGTTCCGGATCAGCGCCGCGGAGAAGGCACCCAAGACCAAGAAGATCAGCGTCGAGGTCGCGGACGCGGGCGGCGACAACCCGCCCGAGGACCAGTTCAAGCTCGTCGTGCTGCTGGACGGCAAGGAGAGCGAGACCTTCGACAACGTCACCACCAAGCGCGGCGACGACAACGTCGCGACCAAGGTGAACCTGCACTCCAAGCTCATCACGATCGAGGAGCTCGCGTCGGGGAGCGCACTGGCGAAGCCCGACAAGGGCAGCGCGGACCTCGTCGTGCCGGAGCCCGAGCCCGAGCCGCCGGCCACCGGGGACCTGGGCGCCGACGACTACATCGGCGATGCCGCCGACCGCACCGGCTTCAGCGGGCTCGAGGCGGTCGACGAGGTGACGATCGTCGCGGTCCCCGACCTGGTCGCGGCGCTCGAGCAGGGTGCGATCGACCTGGAGACCTTCCAGGCGGTCCAGCTCGCGATGATCGCGCACTGCGAGCTCATGGGCGACCGCGTGGCGGTGCTCGACCCCCCGCCGGGGCTCAACCCGCAGCAGATCAAGGACTGGCGGGTCGACACCGCCGGCTACGACTCGAAGTACGCGACGCTCTACTGGCCGTACATCAAGGTCTTCGACCCGGTCACCGGCACCAACCGGTTCGTGCCCCCGTCGGGTCACGTCGCCGGGGTGTGGGCGCGGTCCGACGACGAGCGCGGCGTGCACAAGGCGCCCGCCAACGAGGTCATCCGCGGGGCGATCTCGCTGCAGACCCAGATCACGCGCGCCGAGCACAACCTGCTCAACCCCGTCGGGATCAACTGCATCCGCACGTTCCCGGGCCGCGGCGTGCGCGTCTGGGGCGCCCGGACCCTCTCGTCGGACCCCGCCTGGCGCTACCTCAACGTGCGGCGCCTGTTCAACTACCTCGAGGAGTCCGTGCTCAACGGCACGCAGTGGGTGGTGTTCGAGCCCAACGACTACGCGCTGTGGGCCCGCATCCGCCGCACCATCTCGGCGTTCCTGGTCAACGAGTGGCGCAAGGGCGCGTTGTTCGGGCTCACGCCCGAGGAGGCGTTCTTCGTGCAGTGCGACGCCGAGACCAACCCCGCCGAGGGCATCGACGCCGGTCAGGTCGTCTGCCGGATCGGGATCGCGCCGGTCAAGCCGGCGGAGTTCGTGATCTTCCAGCTGTCCCAGTTCTCGGGCGGCACCAGCACGGTCGCGGAATAGCCGCGATCCCTGACGAAGGACGGTGAAGGATGCCACTCCCCGATGCGTTCGACCTGGCCGGCGCGTACTCGTTCAGCGTGACCATCGACGGCGTGCAGGTGCCGCACGTCATGGAGGTCAGCGGCTTGAAGACCGAGGTCGACAAGGTGACGTACCAGCAGCAGGACACGACCGGGAAGTTCGTCACGCGCCAGATGATGGGCCGCCAGAAGGCCGGCGAGTTCAAGGTCAAGCGCGGCCTGACCGACTCCAAGACGGTCACCGACTGGCTCAAGGCGGTCACGCAGGGCGACCTGAAGGGCGCGCGGAAGACCGCCGCGGTCTCGATCTACAGCACCGACGGGTCCGTCCTCAAGACCCTGAACTTCCGCAACGTCTGGGTGAAGGACGTGGAGATCGGCGGGTCCCTCAAGGCGGGCTCGACCGAGCCCCTGTCGGAGTCGTTCACGGTCTGCTGGGACGAGATGGACTTCGCCTGATGCGTCGCACCAACGCCGTCGCCGTGGCGGACCCGGAGGTCGAGGTCGACGACCTCACGCAGCCGGGTCCGCCCCGCCGCGAGCGCCTGCGCACCGAGTTCGACTTCCAGCTCCCGCGCGGGTTCCTCGACGAGGACGGCACGCTCCACCGCAGGGGAACCATGCGGCTCGCGACCGCGCGCGACGAGCTGCTGCCGCTGTACGACGCGCGCGTGCAGGAGAACCCGGCGTTCACGACCGTGGTGCTGCTGGCCCGGGTCATCACGTCGCTGGGCACGCTCGGACCGGTCTCGTCGACGGTGGTCGAGAACATGTTCGCGTCCGACGTCGCGTTCCTGCAGGACCTCTACCGCCGCATCAACGCCGAGGGCCACACCCGCGTCGCCGTGGCCTGCCCGTCCTGCGAGCCCCGCTTCGAGGTCGACATCTCCGGTGGGCGCCTGGGGGAATCGTGACGTACGCGCCCGAACGGATCCACGAGGAGGTCGCGTACGTCGCCTACCACTTCCACTGGTCGCTCGACGACATCCTCGACCTCGAGCACCCGCAGCGGCTGCGCTACGTCGAGGAGATCGCGTCGATCAACCGGCGCATGGGTGAGGGGCGCTGAGCGGTGCGGATGTTCTGGCGGCGCGAGGCCGCCCCCGTCGCGGACCCCGGCAGGTCGCACGACGGTGGGGCGCCCGACGCACGACCTGCGGCCGGGTCGGCCCCGCGGCCGTGGGGTCAGTGGGCGACGCTGCCCGCACTGCAGCGGACCGTCGGCCCGATGCCGACCACCAGCCGCCCGACGAGCTTCCCCGACGACCTCGTCGCGCGCCGCCCCCTGCAGCTCACCGGGGTCATGGCGCACGTCGTCGACCCTGCCGCGCCGTCCGGTGTGGTCGACGGTGACGGCTCCCTGGCGGCGGCGCCCGTGCAGCGGTCGGCCGACGTGGACCTGGACCTCGTCGGCCCGGCGCCGGTGCTCCCGTCCCGGCCGCGTGCCGCGGCGTCCGACCGCGGCAGCCTGACCGTCGCGCCACGGCCTGCGGGGACGGCGGCCGCTGCCGTCGCCGTGCCCGCCTCGGTAGCGCCCGCCTCCGCGTCGCCCGCCTCCGCGCCGCCCGCCTCCGTGGCCGTGCAGCGCGCGGTGGCGGTGCAGCGCTCCGTAGGTCTCGAGGCGACCGCGGGCGCGACCGCTCCCGACGCCGCGAGCGTCGCCGTGGTCGGCGTGGCGCCCACGTCGTTCCCCCTCGTCATCACGCCTCCTGTCGAGGAGCAGGCGGGGGACACCCGCGCCGACGGGTCGTGGTCCGACTCCGCCGCGACCTACGTGCCGGTCGCGCACCCGTCCCCGCCCGGTCCGGCTCGACCCAGCCCGACCGCGGGCGGCGCGCCCGTCCAGCGGCGACTCGGTCTCGGCGAGCCGTTGTCGGCCTCCTCGCTCCCCGCTCGCCCCACGCCCGCGACCACCCCGGCCGAACCCGCCCGCACGCCGGTGGCGACCGGTGCGGAGAGCCCCGTCGGTGCGGACCGCCCGACGCGTACGGACCTGCGCGGCCCGGACCGCGGGGCACCCGGGGTCGACGGTGGAACGGCTGGTGGGACGGCTGGTGGGTCGGCTGGTGCGCTGCCGGTTGTGGCGCGCGAGGTCGCGACGACGACGACCGGCGACGCTGCGGGCGCTTCCGACGCAGGTGGGGACGAGTCCGCCCGCACGTCCGGCACGCCCGCACCGGCCTCGGCGAGCCCCCGTACCGAGGTGCAGCGATCGGTCGAGCCAGGGCCGGATCCCCGGCCGCTCGACGTCACGCTGCCGCTCGCCTGGCCGGCAACCCCCTCGAGCGACCCGACGACGGCCGGGTCGTCGACGGGACCGACTCCCGGACCGACGGCCCAGCGCACGTCGGTCGCGGGGTGGGACGGCGGCGCCGCGGAACCTGGAGCCGGCGCGCCCGGGGCCGTGCTCGGTCCTGGGTCCGGTACCGGCGACGAGACCTCGACCGGCCCTGGCGAGCTACCCGCCGACGTCATCCCGGCCGGGCCTGCGTCGGACACCCCGGCCCCGAGCCTCGACCTCGTCGTGGCCAGGACGCTGGGTGCTCCCGGCGACGCACGCGCATCGACGACCACCGGCGCGGGCGCGTCGGTGGTCGCGGACGCAGCGGTGCCCGGCACCCCGGCCGCACGTGCCCTCGACGGGGCCGCGCAGGATGACGGCACGCCGGGAAGTGCGCCGACCTCGTCGGTCCCCTACCCACCGGCGATCCCGGGCCACGCCGCCGCGGGCACCGACCACGCGGTCCAGCGGCGCACCTCCCCGGACCGCTCCGAGCACGACCGGACCGCGTCGGTGCAGACGACCGTGTCGCCGCTGTCCCCGGTGTCGCCCTCACGTAGGACCGGTGCGTCGCCCGCCGCGAGGCCAGGAACCAGCACGCCCGCGCGCGACGCCGCCGACCCCACGACGTCCGGAGCCGGGTCGTCGGATGCTGCTGCACCGAACCTCCCGACGCCCGACCTTCCGACGCTCGAGCCCCCGACGCCCGGGGTCCCGACGGTGAGCCGGACGACCACAGCGCCCCTCGACCAGCCCGCGGATCTCGAGCGCCTCGACCTCGTGCACCTCGACGCCATCCACCGCGACCCGGGTCCCACGGACCGCGAGCGTCCGACGCACCCCGGCCTCGGCGCCGGTGCACCGCTCGTGGCCGGGACGCCCACCGCGCGCACGACCAGCGGTCCGGGTGCGGCGCTCGTCGCGCAGCGAACGGCCGCACCCGCGGTCGTCGCGACCATCGCCGGCACACCTCTGCAGCGTGCGCACGCGGTGCCCCGGTCCGCGGGGACGGCGGTCCAGAGGAGCTCGTCGCAGACCCGCACCCGGGCCGATGCTCGTCCTGCGTACGCCTCGGGCGCCGTGCCGGCTGCCCCCGTTGCCGGGGCCCTGCTCGCGCCGGGCGCGGGCTCGCCGTCCGCGTCTCTGCCGCCCGCATCGATGCCGTCCGCATCGATGCCATCCCCGTCGATTCCGTCCCTGTCGATGTCGTCCCTGTCGATGCCGTCCCTGTCGATGCCGGCGCAGCCGATGCCCGCGGTGCCCGTGGTCGCGAGGACGGTGTCGGCCGGGCCGCCGATCGCGATGCCGGTCGCGACGACCGCCGCACCCTCGTCGGCCGCGGCCGCCATCGCCGCCACGACTCCGACCGCGACGCAGGTCGCGGCCCCTCACCTGGCTCTGGACGACGGCCCCCCGGAGCCGACCGCGCAGCGGGCGATGGAACCGACGGCAGCCGCGCCGGAAGCCACGCAGGTCGCGCAGGTCGCGCCCGGCAACGGTCCGATGTCCGGGCCGCACGGGTCGTCGTCGGGCGCGTCCGCCCTGACCGGCGCCCTGACCGCCGCCCAGGTGGACGACCTGGCGCGCCGCCTGACGCCCCCGCTGCTGCGCCGGCTGCGCGCGCAGCTCCTGCTGGATCGCGAACGCCTCGGCGTACGCACGGACGTGTGAGGAGGACGGGATGCTGGACGAGACGGTCACCGCGGTCGGCGTGTGCTACCTGGTCACGCTCGACGGCCAGAACCTCGGCATGTTCAGCTCGTGCGACGGCCTCGGCGTGGAGGTCGTGATGGAGACGCGCGAGGAAGGTGGCAACAACGGCGCGGTCTGGCAGCTCCCCACGCGGCTGAAGTACCCGAACATCAAGCTCAGCCGCCCGCTCGGTGCGGACACCGACAAGGTGGTGAGCTGGTTCCAGGGGATCACCGGGGGCTACGAGCGCCGCACGGGCACCATCCAGGCGATGTCGACGAGCGGGCACGTGATCGCGACGTGGAACCTGCGCGACATCGTGCCGGTCCGGTGGTCGGGCTCGTCGATGTCGCCCGACAACCCGAAGGTGGTCACGGAGACCGTCGAGTTCGCGCACCACGGGTTCACGGCCGAGGGGAAGCGGTCATGAGCCCCGCACCCGTCGGCCTCGACGCACCTCCCGCCGCCGGACCGAACGACCGGCAGACCCTCACGCACGCGTGGCTGGACATCCGCGAGCCCTCCAAGGACGGCTCGCTCGCGCAGCCCGGCGGGTCGATCGGGCGGGTCGACTTCCAGTTCAACCCGAAGGAGCTGACGCTCGCGAAGGCCGCGGAGTGGACCCGCCCCACGACCCAAGGGAACAAGCGCTCCAGCCCTCCGCAGTACAAGGGGCCGCAACCGTCCAAGCTCACGCTCGAGCTGTTCTTCGACGCGTCGGGCAAGCACGACGACTCCGTCGTGAAACGGGTGGAGCTGCTGTTCTCCTGCTGCGTGCCGACGACCGCGTCCCACGACCGCAAGAAGGGCTCGCCACCGTGGGTGCTGTTCCGCTGGGGCGGCCTGACGGGCTTCCTGGCGTACGTGTCGTCGGTCTCGGCGAAGTACACGCTGTTCACCGCGGCGGGCCTGCCGATCCGGGCCACCTGCACGGTGACGCTCGAGGAGCTGTCCGGCGACCCGCCGCGGCAGAACCCGACGTCGGGCGGTCCGGCACCCCGCCGGGAGCACGTGCTCGTCGAGGGGGACACGCTCGCGGGCATCGCGTACGACGAGTACGGCGACGCCGGCGCGTGGCGGGCGGTCGCGGAGGTCAACGGGATCGACGACCCGATGCGTCTGCGCCCGGGCCGGCACCTGCTGCTGCCCGCGACCGAGGACCTGCCGCACCGACGGAGGGTGGTGGCCGATGGTGCACGGTGAGGACGTCGCGGCGGTGCTCCTGATCGACGTCGACGGAGCCGCGCTGCCGTTCGACGTCGCCGTCCTGCTGACCGGCGGGTACGTCGACTCGGCACGCAACGCCCCCGACATGTTCGTGCTGCGCTTCAGCGACGACCACAACATCGTGCTCGCCAAGTCGCACGTGAAGATCGGTTCGACGGTGCGTCTGCGCGTGCAGTCGAGCACGAGCGCCAGTCCCGTCCAGGTCCTGGAGGCGGAGGTCACCGCGCTCGAGGTCGAGCTCGACACGGACGGGACGCACGTCGTCGTCCGCGGGCTCGACGTGTCCCATCGCCTCCTGCACGGACGACGCATGGAGTCCTACGTGGAGGTCACGGCGGCCGACGTGATCCGTAAGGTCGTCGGCCGGTGCGGGCTGCGCGCGGGGCGCATCGAGACGGCACGCATCACGTACCCGCACCTGGCCCAGGACAACGTGAGCGACTGGGACCTGCTGCACGACCTGGCGCAGCGCGAGGACCGCGTCGTGCGCATCGTCGACGGGGCCCTCGACTTCGTCGCCCCACCCGACGCCGCCGACGCGCCCGCCCAGCCCGGTGGCTCACGGACGAACCCGCTCGTGCTCGAGAAGGGCACGAACATCCTGCACGTGCGGGCCACCGTGACGTCCGTCGGGCAGGTGCCCGACGTGGAGGTGCGCAGCTGGGACCCGTCCGCCAAGCGCGCGCTCGTCGCGACCAAGCCGGCGACCACGACGAGCGCGGCGCCCGCCGGCCTCACCGCCAAGGCGCTCGGCCAGTCCTTCCCCGGCACGCGGTGGGTGGTCCCCGCCACGGGCCTGTCGGAGAACGCACAGGTCACGGCGCGCGCGACCCAGCTGGCCGACGACGTGGCGGCCGGCTTCGCCGAGCTCGAGGGCACCGTCCGCGGCAACGCCACGATGCGCGCCGGCGTCCGGGTCGCCCTCAAGGAGGTCGACCCGATGTTCGACGGCACCTACACGCTCAGCTCGGTGCGTCACGAGTTCGCGCCCGACGGTTTCACGACGTCGTTCACGGTCGCCGGCAGGGCCGAGCGCTCGTTGTACGGGACGGTCCGGGGCGGCACCCGCGAGCGCGTCGACCCCGTGGGCGTGATGCCGGCGCTCGTCACGAACGTCAAGGACCCGGAGAAGCTGGGGCGCGTCAAGGTCCAGCTGCCGAGCTACTCCGACACGTACGAGTCGTGGTGGGCGCGCACGGTGCAGCCCGGGGCGGGCGCCGGCGGCCGCGGGTCCGCGCTGCTCCCGGAGGTCAACGACGAGGTCCTCGTGGCGTTCGGTCAGGACGACCTGAGCCAGCCGTACGTCCTGGGCGGTCTCTACAACGGCAAGGACAAGCCGGCCGACGACCTCGTCGGGCAGAACGACGGCAAGGTGCAGCGCCGCACGTTCCAGTCCCGCACGGGTATGCGGGTCGAGTACCTGGAGAAGCCGGGTGCCGAGGAGCTCGTGATCAGCACCGGCCAGGGCAAGCAGCACGTGCGGCTCGTGCAGAAGCCCGACGCGGCCATCGAGATCGTCTCGCAGGGGCCGCTCAAGGTCACCGCCGAGCAGGCGGTCACGGTCGAGGGCAAGCAGGACGTGTCCGTGAGCACGGCCACCGGGACGGTCAGCGTCAAGGGCAAGGACGTGGTCCTCGAGGGGACCGCCTCCCTCAAGCTCAAGGCGCCCCAGCTCGCGATGGAGGGTTCGGCGTCGGCCGAGCTCAAGGGCGCCACCGTCAAGGTCGCGGGTCAGGGTGCCGTCGAGCTGTCGGCCTCGGGTCCGGCGACCATCAGCGGCGCGATCGTGAAGATCAACTAGGAGCATCGATGGCACGCGAGTTCGTCGGCGCGGGGTGGGCCTTCCCCGTGCGCACCGACACCACCGGGGGCATCGCGCTGTCCCGCGAGGGCCGGGAGATCGAGGAGAGCATCCGGCTCATCCTCGCCACGTCGCCCGGCGAGCGGCCCATGCGCCCCGAGTTCGGGTGCGGGGTGCACGAGCACGTCTTCGCACCCGCGAACGCGTCGACCGCCGGCGACATCGCCTACGCGGTGCGCATCGCGCTGGACCGGTGGGAGCCCCGGATCGAGCTCGACGACGTGGTGGTGCGGTTCGACGACGTCGACGCGGGCGTCCTGTACATCGACGTCCGGTACGCGGTGCGCGGCACCAACGACCCGCGCAACCTCGTCTTCCCCTTCTACACGATCCCCGACGAAGGCGGTGAGAGCTGACGTGCTGCCCTCTCCCAACCTCGACGACCGCCGGTTCCAGGACCTGGTCGACGACGCCAAGCGCATGGTCCAGCAGCGTTGCCCGGAGTGGACCGACCACAACGTCTCCGACCCCGGCGTGACCCTGATCGAGACCGTCGCGTTCATGGCCGACGAGCTCTTCTACCGCCTCAACCGCGTGCCCGACCGCCTCTACGTCACGTTCCTCGACCTGCTGGGGGTGCGCCTGCACCCGGCGTCGGCCGCGACGGTCGACCTGACGATGTGGCTCTCGTCGGCGCTCGACGAGGAGGTGCTGGTGCCGGCCGGGACGGAGGCCGCCACCGAGCGGACCGAGGTCGACGAGGCGGTCGTCTTCACCACCACCGTCGACCTGCGCATCCCGCCGCGCCACCTCGCCCACGTCGCCACGGTGGCGGGCGGCGACGACGGCGGCAGCGGCGGCGAGCCCGTCGCGCGCGACCTGACCGACCGCGAGCCGTTCGCGTGCTTCTCCGAGCCGCCCGCGCTCGGCGACGTGCTGCTCGTCGGTCTCGACGACGCGGCGCCGTCGTGCGTCGTCGTCGTGCGCGTCGACTGCGACGTGCAGGGCGTGGGCGTGGACCCGCGCCGGCCACCGCTGGTCTGGGAGGCGTGGGACGGCCTGGCGTGGGTGGCGTGCGAGGTCGCGGACGACGGCACCGGCGGGCTCAACCGGCCCGGCGACGTGGTGCTGCACGTGCCCGGCGGGCACGTCGCGTCGGTGCTGGGCCAGACCCGCGCGGGGTGGCTGCGGTGCCGCGTCGTCGAGCCCGACGACGGCTTCCCCGCGTACTCCGCCTCGCCGACGCTGCGGGACGCGAGCGCGTTCACCATCGGCGGGACCGTGGCGGCGGTGCACGCCGAGACGGTGCTCGACGAGGTGGTCGGACTGTCCGAGGGGGTCCCTGCCCAGACCTTCCCGCTCGAGCGGCGTCCCGTGGTCGCGGGGGCGCGCACCGTCCTGGAGGTCGCCTCCGGCAGCGGCTGGGAGCAGTGGACCGAGGTGGACTCGTTCGCCGGCCAGGGGCCCGACGACCGGGTCTTCCGCCTGGACCGCGCCGCGGGCGAGCTGGTGCTCGGGCCTGCCGTGCGCGCGCAGGACGGCACCGTGACGTCGTACGGCGCCGTGCCGCCCAAGGGTGCGCCCCTGCGGCTGCCGTCGTACCGCGCGGGCGGCGGCCCCACGGGGAACGTGAGCGCAGGCGCCGTCCGCGTGCTCCGGGGCGGTGTGCCGTTCGTCGACCGCGTGGAGAACCGCCGGCCCGCCCTGGGCGGTGTCGCGGCCGAGACCGTCGACCAGGCCAAGGTGCGGGGGCCGCTCGCGCTGCGCACGCGCGACCGCGCGGTCACCGCCGAGGACTACGAGCAGCTCGCGCTGGCCGCCGCGGTCGAGGTCGCGCGCGTGCGCTGCATCCCGGCCGGCGACGGCGCCGACGCGGGCGCCGTCCGGGTGCTCGTCGTCCCGTCGGCCGTGCCCACCGCGGACGGGGCGCTGCGGTTCGAGGACCTCGTCCCGTCCCCGGAGGTGCTGGCGGCGATCAGCTCCGATCTCGACGACCGTCGCCCCGTGGGCGCGCGGGTGCTCGTCGAACCGCCGTACTACCAGGGGGTCACGGTCGTGGCACGCCTCACCGCCCGCGCGCGCTCCGCGCCCGGCATGCTGGAGGACGAGGCGGTGCGGGCGCTGAACCTGTACTTCGACCCGCTCACCGGCGGTCCCGACGGTGCGGGCTGGCCGTTCGGGCGCCCCGTCCAGGCCGGTGAGGTCTACGCCGTGCTGCAGCGGCTGCCCGGGACGGAGATCGTCGAGGACGTCAAGCTGTTCGCCGCCGACCCCCTCACCGGCCGTCGCGGCGAACCCGTGCAGCGCATCGACCTCGACCGCCATGCGCTCGTGTTCTCGTTCCGGCACCAGGTCCGGGTGGTGGGCTGACGTGCGAGGCATGGTGGGCCACCTCGAGTCGCCGGTGCCGGTCGCGAGCCGGCTGCCCGTGGTCCTGCAGGAGGACGAGTTCCTCCAGCGGTTCGTCGCCGCGTTCGACGACCTGCTCGCACCCGTCTTCCTCACCCTCGACTCGCTCGCGGCGTACTTCGACCCCGCGCTCGCGCCGCCGGACTTCCTGGAGTGGCTGTGCGGGTGGGTGGGGATCGAGCCCGACGACTCCTGGAGCGTGGACCGGCGCCGCGAGATCGTCGCGTCGGCCGTCGAGGTCCACCGCTGGCGCGGCACGGTGCGCGGCGTCCAGCGCGCCGTCGAGCTCGTCGTGGACGGTGCCGTGACCGCGACGGACTCGGGCGGGACGGCCTGGTCCCCCGCCCCCGGCGCGGACCTGCCCGGCGATGCCGAGCCCTCGCTCCGCATCGTGCTGCACGTGCCGGACGCGGCGGCCGTCGACGTGCGACGCGTCGAGCGGGTCATCGCGGGGGTCAAGGCCGCGCACGTGCCTCACGTGCTCGAGATCGAGGAGGTGGCGACGTGACCGTCTGCCCCGAGTGCGGGACCCGGAACGAGCCCGGCGAGCAGTTCTGCGGAGGGTGCGGGACGTACCTGGAGTGGTCCGACGACGACGCCGGGCAGGTCCCCGCCGCCGTCGGGGCGCCCGCGCCCGTCGAAGACTCCGCGGCACCCGACGCCCCCGCCGCCCCCTCG
>Ga0160448_100210_pt1 | contig 24340 bp, 15 predicted proteins | sample HID1973M_E1MG_FD_108269 | JGI IMG/M metagenome (GOLD analysis project Ga0160448, IMG submission 108269) | Enriched mosquito-associated microbial communities from UW Madison campus, WI, USA - HID1973M_E1 MG | ecosystem: Host-associated > Arthropoda: Insects > Digestive system > Unclassified ...
CATCCCGAACACGGAAGTGAAACGCAGCTGCGCCGATGGTAGTGTGGCTTAAGCCATGCAAGAGTAGGTCATCGCCAGGGGCTTTACCCCTAAACCCCCAACCGACAGGTTGGGGGTTTTTCTTTGCGCCTCGATCGCCAACAATCGGCATTCACTTCGCGAGTTTGGGGATCTTGAATGAAGCAGAGCGTCCTGGCACTTGGCCTGCTGGCCATCCTTTCATTGCCTGCGATGGCGGCAGAAGCTGATGTATCGAAGAGGGCACGCGCGATTCACGACTCTGCGCTAGTCCTTGATACCCACCTGGATACGCCTGCCAACTTCCAGCGCCCAGGCTGGAGCATTCTTGATCGCCACGAACATGACGGTGACCAGTCGCAAGTCGATCTTCCGAGAATGAAGGAGGGTGGCTTGGATGGCGGCTTCTGGGTCATATACACCGGTCAAGGCGATCGCGACGAAGCGGGAAACCGCGCCGCGCGTGACCATGGCCTGGTCCGCCTGACAGAGATTCGCGAAATGCTCGCGGCTAACTCTGGTTCATTCGAGCTGGCACGTACTGCGGCTGATGCCCGCAGAATCGCGGCAACCGGCAAGCGCGTCTCCTTCATAAGCATGGAGAACGCATCGCCGCTTGCCAGCGACCCCAGCTTGCTGTCGGTTTACTACGACCTGGGTCTGCGCATGCTCGGCATCACCCATGTGAAGAACAATGACTTCGGTGATTCCTCCACTGATGCAAAGGGCCCGGAGTGGCATGGTTTGAGCCCGAAGGGCAAATCGCTGGTGACGGAAGCCAACCGGCTTGGCTTGATCCTGGATGCTTCGCACGCCAGTGATGCCGTGTTCGATCAGCTGCTTGAGCTGTCGAAAGCCCCTATCGTGTTGTCGCATACAAGCTCGGATGCCGAGTTCGATCATCCTCGCAACATCGATGACGCGCGCATCAAACGCCTGGCCGAGAAGGGCGGCGTCATCCACGTCAATGCTTACGGCGGTTATCTGATCTCCATTCCCAAGATTCCCGAGCGCGAAGCTGCATTGGAGGCGCTGTCGGATAAGTATGGTGATGAGAGTGAGCGCGATGAAGCTGCCATCCAGGCTTATCTGGGCGAGCGCGCGAAGATCGACAAGCAATACCCTGTCCCAGAGGCCAGCCTGGACGACTACATGCGGCACCTGCTCCACATTCTGAAGGTCGCCGGCCCGGCCCATGTCGGCATCGGCGCCGATTGGGATGGCGGCGGCGGTGTGAAGGGGCTGGAGGATGTGTCAGCACTGCCCCGCATCACCGAGCGGTTACTGGCTGCGGGCTACAGTGAATCCGACATCCGTGCCATCTGGGGCGGCAACCTGCTCAGGGTTTTGGGCGACGTGGAAGCAGTGGCGCAGAAAAGCCAGCAAAAATAATAGCTTATCGAAGTATGAACGGCCCATCGTTCCGAGTCTGGAACGATGGGGAACTCTTTCACGCGTTAGCAGTCATACCACCCGACTGCTAAGATGATGCCCATGACCCAGAACAGCCCTGCCACCGTGCTGGTGGCCAACAACCTCCCCATTCCCAGCGCCCTCGGTTCGCTCGAGGCCTATGTCGGCGCCGTGCACCAGATTCCGGTGCTGACGGTCGATGCGGAACAGGCGTTGGCCCGTCGCTTCCGCGATGAGGAAGATCTCGATGCCGCGCGCGAGCTGGTGCATTCGCACCTGCGCTTTGTCGTGCACGTGGCCCGTGGCTACAACGGCTATGGTCTGCCGCTGGGCGACCTCATCCAGGAAGGCAATATTGGCCTGATGAAGGCGGTCAAGCGCTTCGATCCCGAAATGGGCGTGCGCCTGGTGAGCTTTGCGGTTCACTGGATCCGCGCGGAAATGCACGAGTTCATTCTCAAGAACTGGCGCATCGTCAAAGTCGCCACCACCAAGGCGCAGCGCAAGTTGTTCTTCAACCTGCGCAAGTCCAAGACCCGCCTGGGCTGGATGAATGCGGAAGAGGTCAGCGCGGTCGCCAAGGACTTGAACGTGTCCGAGCGCGAAGTGCTTGAAATGGAATCGCGCTTGTCGGGTCGTGATGTCGGATTCGACGCCTCCAGCGACGATGACGATGACCATGCGCCGCCTTCGCCGGTGAGCTACCTGGTGGCGAACGACGAAGACCCCTCGCAGGCTTACGAGCGCGCTGATAGCCAGGACAACCAGCTGGAACTGCTGCGTGCTGGCATGGCGGGTCTGGACCAGCGTTCGCGTGACATCATCAAGCGCCGTTGGTTGGATGCGGATAGCAAGATCACGCTGCAGGAACTGGCGGACGAGTACGGCGTGTCGGCCGAACGAATCCGTCAGATCGAAGCCAACGCGCTGAAGAAAATGAAGGCATTGTTCGCCGCCTGATTCAGGCGCAACTCTGAGAGACAGCAAGCGGCCCGGTTGGGCCGTTTTGCTTTTGTACTCCGGGATCCTTGGCATCCGTTGCGCAAGATCCGGAGTGCCGCGCGCAAGCGCCTCCTGTAAGCTGCCGACTCTTCCAGAGGAGAGTCCGCATGTCCTACCGCATTACAGGCCTGTCACCTGAGCCATTCGCTGGCTACTGGAAGATGACGGACTCCGAGCTGGCCACGTACAACATCCGACGCTTGCGCGCGGACAGTGATCGCGGCTTCCCCTGTCGAATCTCGCTGCAGGATGCGCGCGCAGGCGAATCGCTTTTGCTGCTGCCCTACACCCACCATGACGTGGCCGGGCCGTACCGCGCGAGCGGCCCGATCTTCGTGCGTGAGTGCGCATTGGAATCCGCGGCCTACGCGGATGAAGTTCCTGCCGCCTTCCGACGTCGGTTGATCTCGGTACGCGTCTACGATGCCGGCGGTTGGATGCTAGACGCTGAAGTGGTGGAAGGGCAGGAGCTCGACGTCACCATCCGGCGCCATCTGCAGGAGGACGCAGCCGCCTACCTTCACTTGCACAACGCCAAGCCGGGTTGCTTTGCCGCTCGCGTGGACCGCACCAGCCGTGACATGCCGTAATACATCTGCCGGAGTATCAGGCGAAGCTCTTCGCGACGAATCTCAAGGCGGATCCCCGCACGCGTCCAGAGTCGGATTACCCAGTGCATCACCACGCTCACCTCACCGCGCGTCGCGCGGCGCATCGCCCAGCCCATCACCCAGCCCATCACCCAGCCCATCACCCAGCGCATCGTCCAGCCCATCGTCCAGCCCATCACCAAGCGGATTCGCACTCTCAGCGCCACCCAGAATGATGCGGGCGCTGCGCTGATAGCTCCAGTATGCCCACGCCCAGTTCAACAGCACGACCAAGCGATTTCGGAATCCAATCAGAAAGAACACATGCGCGGCCAGCCAGAACCACCAGGCCAGCAGGCCTGACAATTTCAAGCGACCGAAGTGCACTACCGCAGCCATGCGTCCAATCGTGGCAAGATTGCCGAAATCGCGATACTGGAACGGCTCTCCCGTAGCGCCGGCCAGGCGCGCACGAATCACCCGGGCCACATGCCGGCCCATCTGCTTTGCGGCAGGTGCGACGCCGGGTACGGGCTTGCCGTTGCATTCAATGCTGGCCAGATCACCGGCGATGAAAATGTTCGGCTGAGTCGGGACGCTCAGGTCAGGCTCCACCTTGACACGCCCGGCACGATCCAGCGGCACGCCCAGACAAGCACCCAACGGCGAAGCCGCCACACCGGCAGCCCACACTACCGTGCGCGCTGAAACAAACTCATCGCCCAGGCGATACCCCAGCTCGCTGATGTCCGACACAGGCGTGCCCGTGCTCACCTCTACGCCCAGGTGCTCCAGCTGGCGACGCGCCCGCGCTGACAAATCTTCCGGGAACGAAGCCAACACGCGCGGTCCTGCCTCAATCAGACGCACGCGTGCCTCGCTGGGATCGATATGCCGGAATTCGTTCTTCAACGTGTGCCGCGCAATCTCCGCGAGTGTGCCGGCAAGCTCCACTCCTGTGGGCCCGCCGCCGACCACGGCAAAGTTCAGCCAGGCGGCACGCTTGCTTGGATCGGGCTCGGCTTCCGCGCGTTCAAACGCCAACAACAGATGTCGACGCAAGTGCAGCGCGTCGTCCAGCGTCTTCAAGCCGGGCGCATGTGGCGCCCAGTCGTCATGACCAAAGTAAGCGTGCGTCGCGCCGCTGGCGAGGATCAGATAGTCGAATGCCAGCGAACTGCCATCGCTCAGCCGCACGCAGCGTGATGAAGGATCAATTCGATCAACCTCGGCCAGGCGCACTTCCACATTGGTTTGCTTGCGCAGGATATGCCGAAGCGGAGCCGCGATATCCGGCGCCGATAGGCCCGCGGTGGCGACCTGATAAAGCAGAGGTTGGAACAGATGATGGTTATGCCGATCAATCAACGTGATACGAACCGGTGCATCTGCCAGCGCTCGGGTGGCCCAAAGGCCGCCAAAGCCACCCCCAACGATTAAGACGTGCTTCTTCGCCTCGTTCATGCCTATCTACCCGGTTTGGGATCTGGCGCAGCGCAACGACGGCGCGCGCATCATCATAAGGCGCGCGGATGGATAAGTTCCGTTCGCCTGCTTCTGTCATGCAGACGTGCGCAAAGGCCAGACGACAGGGGCGCGCGAGACCAAGTTTGCAGCTTGGCCTTCATGCACTCGGTTACCTGACAGCGCGCAGCGTAGGCGGCCGTTTGCTGGCGCCTAATTGCTCGTAGGCGTACAGGCAGTAGCGCTTAGGTGCCCGCGCAACCCGAGTCGGTCCAAGCGACCCAAAGCGAGCAGTCAGCGCCGCCGACGACATAGCCGCATCAACAAAACGTCCACGTTGGCGTCCAGCCGCTGCCAGCTTACGTTTCGAACGAAAACCACCCTCTTGCCAACCCGGCAACAGGGCTAGTACAGATCCATCGGATCAACATCCAACGACCAGCGAACGCGCCGCGCCTCGGGCAGTGCGTACAGCGCAGGCACGCTGGCATCCAGCACCTGATGCAGGCTGCGACGCTCCACACTGCTCAGCACCAGTTGCTGACGGTGGTAACCGGCTCGGCGCGGCATCGGCGCCGGTAGCGGTCCCTGTACGTCCACCTGCACACCGATTTCGTGCAGCACGCGTTTGCCGGCTTGCAGGAAGGCCTGCGCCGCCTCCACCTGCTGAGCCTCGGCGCGAATCAACGCCAGGTGTGCGAAGGGCGGAAATCCCGCGGCTTGCCGCTGCTCCAGTTCACTGTCGGCAAAGGCGTGATAGCCGCCTTGGATCAAGGTCATCAGCAGCGGATGGGAAGGATGGTGCGTCTGCAGCCAGACCTCGCCGGGCTTTTCTGCGCGCCCGGCGCGCCCGGCCACCTGGATCAGTTGCTGGGCCATGCGTTCGCTGGCGCGGAAGTCGGCAGAGAACAGGCCTTCGTCGATGCCCACCACCGCCACCAGGGTCAGATGCGGAAGATCGTGGCCCTTGGCCAGAATCTGCGTGCCCACCAGGATGCCCGGCGCCTCGCCCAGTTTGCTGAGCTGTTGCGCCAGGCCATCACGGCGTTGGGTGGTGCCGCGATCGATGCGAATGACGGGTACCTCGGCGAAGGCCTCGCTCAGGTGCTCCTCCAACCGTTCGGTGCCCACGCCCTGCGGCTGCAGCGCCAGCCCGCCACAGTCAGGGCAGGCCTGCGGCGCACTCTGGCGCGCGCCACAGTGGTGGCACTGCAGGCGACGGCCGCCGGCGTGCACGGTCATCGGCGTGTCGCAGCGCCGGCAGTGCGCGCTCCAGCCGCAGTCGTGGCAGAGCAGGATGGGCGCGTAGCCGCGGCGGTTCTTGAACACCAGCACCTGGCCGCCCGCTTCCAGCGCTTGGCGGATGCCCTGTTGCAGCTCTGGTGACAGGCCGGCGTCCAAGGGGCGTTTGCGTACGTCCAGCACGCGCACGCGCGGCGGGCGGGCGCTGCCGGCGCGCTGGCGCAAGCGCAGATGCAGGTAGCGTCCGCTGCGCGCGTTGTGCAGCGATTCCAGCGAAGGCGTGGCGGTGCCCAGCACCACCGGCACGTTCAAAGCCTTGGCGCGGACCAGGGCAAAATCGCGCGCGTGGTAGCGGATGCCGTCCTGCTGTTTGTAGCTGCCGTCGTGTTCTTCGTCCACGACGATCAAGCCGGCCTTGGGCAACGGGGTGAACACGGCCGAACGCGTGCCCACCACCACCATGGCTTCGCCGCGCGCGCAGGCGGCCCAGGTGCGTGCGCGCTCGTTGTCGTTCAAGCCCGAATGCAAGGCATGCACCGGCACGCCCAGACGCTGGCGAAAACGCGCCAAGGTTTGCGGCGTGAGTCCAATCTCGGGCACCAGCACCAACGCCTGCCGGCCGCGCTTCAGGCAGGCGGCGATTGCATGCAGATAGACCTCGGTCTTGCCACTGCCGGTCACGCCGTCGAGCAGGAAGCTGGCGAAGCCTTCGCTGCCGGTCACGGCGTCCACCGCGCTGCGTTGTTCGGCATTGAGTTCCGGCGCCGAACCTACGACCGAATTGGCGAGATCGTCCGAGCCGTGCGGCGTGCGGGCGACCAGTCCGCGCTGTTCCAGCGAGCGCATCGTCGCGCGCCAACCCGGCACCTGGGCCTGCAAGCTGTCTTCGCTGACTGCGGTTGACCGCAAGCGCTCGGCCAGCTGGCGCGGCCGGCTTCCGGCGCGCAGGCGGTCAATCCCGGTCGCGCCGGACTCGGTCAACCGCCAGGCCCAGGCCTGCTCGGCCTCGGGCAAGGGCTCGCCCTGGCGTAATGGCGCGGGCAGGGCGGTGGCGAACACTTCGCCCAAGGGCGCATGCGTATAGCGAGCCAGCCAAACCAGCGACTCGCGGAGCTCACCGGCCAGCAGCGGGGACTCATCCAGCCAGGCCAAAGCCGGCTTGAGCTCAGGCCCCTCATCGTTGGCCGGCCCCACGTCCGCCACCCAGCCCACCAGTTCACGACTGCCGAAGGGCACCCGCACGCGGCGGCCAATGTCGGCTTGGCCCACGCTGCGACCGCTCGAGCCCGCCGGCGGCAGGTAATCGAACAGACGTGGTAACGGCACCGGCAGCGCGACGCGTAGGACGTTGGAATCGCTCATCTGTGCGCCAGTGTAAACGGCCCCCAGGCGGCTTCGGCAGCGACCCTCGTTTGCGCGATCAAGCTGTCTGTAAGTTGACGAAGATCACGCAAGTGCCGGCTGCCGCTAGGGATTCCGGCTTATCCACACAAGTTGTGGATAAATCTGTGTATGGCGGCTTGGCTCCACGCGCGCAAGAGCCATTTTCAGGCCTCGTCTGTAGGTTGGCTAAAAAAACGCCACACGGACTTTCTTGTTCAAAAACAATCATTTAAATGTGAAACCAATCTGAAATGTGGTGCGGCGACGGCGCGCCTGCCGGCCGAATGACAATCGCGTGACCGCTGTGCACAACGCAAATCCGCGAAAGCCTTGTCCTGCTTGGGAGAGCAGAATTCCGACCGCTGTCAAGCACACCTGAATCACACACCCCGGCTATGATGCGGCCACGATGAGTCGGCTTTGATATGCCCGAAACACCCAGCCCTCCTGCCGCTCTGGTGGCCTTCCTGCGAGGCGTCGAGCGCCGTGCCGCCCTGCTCGCCGAGCTCCAGTGTGGCGATGCCGAAGTGGGTGACCTGGCGGTTGCCACGGCCATGCACCAGTTCCAGGCTGAGGCCGCGCCCCTGCCCATGGCCGATTGGCCGCGGCGATTCTGGCAACGCCTGATCAACGCCACCAGCCTGCGCCAACCCTCGCACGGACGCTGGAGCGAGGAAGTGGCCCACCTGGCCACCCTGGCGGGCCATGATCGCCTGGTGCTGCTGAGCCGCCTGGCGGCGGGCTTGCCCGAAGACGAAGCCCTGGAAATCCTGGCGATCGACCAGATCCATTACCGCTCCGCCCTGGCGGCGGCGTGTCCGCGCGATCATGAAGGCGCCGCCGACGCCCACGCCTGGCGGTCACTTGCCGAGGCCATCCAATCGCGGATGAAGGAACTGTCGCCCGAGCGGATGGCGCGCTTAGCCCGGCTGCGCGATCACGCCTTGCACCCACCTGCCGAACCGCGCCGAACCCCGGCGCCTGCGCCGCCGCCGCGCGCATTGGCTCAGCCGACGGAACGCGAACCACCTTCGCGCTGGCGGGCGATGGTGTGGATTGCCGTGGTGCTGCTGTGCTGCCTGGCGCTGCTGGCCACGTTCGTGCCGCGCGACTGGTGGCCGGCCAGCCTACGCCAGCAGCCAGCGGCGACGGAACCACGCTTGGGCCTGGCGGAAGAACCGATCATCCAGGTCGAGAATCTGCCGCCTCCCGAGGCACCCGCCGCCACGCTACTGCCGGAAACCGCGATCGCCACGCATCCAGATCTGCCCATGCTGCGCGATGCCGATTTCGCGCTCAGTCAGCAGGCGGATCTGCTGGCCTGGTACGCCGCCGGAGCGCAGGTGGAAACCCAGGGAGAAACCCGAAGCACCGACACCTTGGACCCGGCGCAACAGGAGGAAGGCCGTGACACCACCTTCTGATGCGCGGCGTCGGCAGCGCCAGCTTGCGAGCGTGCTGATGGTCGTACTCGCCGTAGGCACGGCGCAGGCCTTGGCGCCTTCGGTGCTGACCGTCCTGGATGACAGCACGCAGGCCTGGCAAGCGTTGCCAGCACCCGAGCAGCAGCGCGTGCAGGCCAGCGTCCAGGCCTGGGATGCGCTGCCGCTCAGCCAACAACAGGATCAGCGCAGTCGCTACCAAGCCTGGCTGGCGCTGGATCAGGCCGAGCGCAGTGGTTTGCGTGACACGGCGCGGCAATTCGCGGCCTTGCCGGTCACCGAGCAGACGCGCTTGCGCGTGCTGTTCGATCATGAAGATGTCATGCGCCAGGCGGGCTGGCGGCTGGGGCCGGCGTTAGGCGCTGACTGGCCGCGCTTGCAGCCATTGTTTGCCTTCGTGCCGCCCGAGCAACGCGCCGACTTGCTGCTGGCGCTCAAGCAAACCGACGCGCTGCAGCGTGATGATTTAGCCGCATTGGCGCAGCGCATTCCTCCGCAGTCACGCGATGGCTTTCGTCGTGAATGGCTGAAACAGCCGGCGGCCCAACGCGGCGCCTGGCTGCACCAGCGCCGCAATCAGTAAATCGCCCGATCAGCTGATGAAGCTGCTGATGCCGACAAAGGCGGCGGCAAACGACACCAACACCAAATACACCGTGCCGATGACCACGTACTTGAGCACGGTCAGCCACCAGGCCTGCGCGTAGACGCGCCGCTGCATGATCAGCAGGTAGATCGGCATCCACCACCAGATCACGAACTCGGCAATGCCGATGATCACGCCCACCCAGGCCGCATGCGGCGAGATCCAGTTGTCGAGCATCACCAGTACGCACAGGCTCAGCAGCGCCAGGCACAGCCAGGCATGGCTGTAGAGCGCCACCACCAGGTGCTCCAGGTAACTGCGGTGGGTCTCGACGTAGGCCAGCTTCAGGAAGATCGCGAAGATCGGCACCATGAAGAACAGCGCGGTTGGTATCGCGCCCATGATCGCGTGCTTCATCAACTCGGGATCTTTCTGGAAGCGCTCCCAGTTGTCCGACGCGCGCTGGCCCTTCTTCTCCAGCCAGCGATCAAAGAAGCCGTCCTGCGGTGAGGTCTTGCCGAGCGTGTGGCCGGCCACGGTGACCTTGGGCGGTTTGGCTTCTGTGCTGGCCGCCTGGTCGCCGCCAGCAGCAGCGGTATCAGCGACATCAGCAGCCGCATCAACGCCACCAGCGGCACCATCAGCACCGGCAGCAGTGGCAGCAGTAGCAGCGGCAGCGGCATCGGCAGCAGCAGCGGGTCCGGCGCTGTTGACGATATCGGCGGTCGCGGTGTCGGTCTCGGTCGGCTGCGCGGAGTTTTCTTCCTGCGGTCCGGTCAGTTCAACTGGAATCTTCAATTCCGGATGCTTGGGATCCAACTGCGCGATCCGCTCCCGCGCCTGCTTGCGCATGGCCTGCACGCTGCGATCAAAACCCACCGAGGCGCCGGGGATGCCTTGCACAGCCGCCTTGCCTTGCCACAGGCCTCGAATCGCGTCATCGCGATCCTCGATCACCTTGGCGGCGGTCTTGGAATCGGCAAAGGCATTGCGCGCCTTGACCTCGGCCGCGCTCTCGCTCCCATCCGCTTCGCGTTCGCCAAAGCTCACCGCGTATTGGGCCAGGAAGAAGGTCAGCACGCTCAGGATGACAAACAGACGCAGCGGCGCCACATACGGTGCGCGGTGACCCGACAGATAGCTGTTGGCCAAGCGACCCGGCGACCACAAGGCACGCAGGGTGCGGAAGATCCGTCCGTCCAGGTGCCAGAACGATTCAAAGACTTCTTCGATCGCGTGCCCCAGATTGCGCAACGGGTTGTGCGAGGACTGCCCACAGGCATGGCAGAAATGGCCTTGCAGCAGGGTGGCGCAGTTCTCGCACGCGGGCGGAGCCGCCTGCGTCAGGACATCTGTACTCATGTGCGGTTTGTGATTCCCCCGGAACAAGCGGGTAAGATACCGGCCTCCCGTGACCCGGTGCCAGCGCGCCCGCGCGACCGTAGTCCGGCGGTCTCCCCCCATGTCGTCCTCTCCTACCCGCTCGCCGGCTTTCGGCGACGAGGTTCGCGCCTCTGCGAAGCTGGCATTGCCCCTGGTCCTGGGTCATGTATCCACCGGACTGATCGGCTTTGTCGACAATGTCATCGCCGGCCACCACGGCACTGCCACGCTGGCCTCGGTCACCGTGGGCACCGCCCTGTTGTGGCTGCCGATGATGGTGCCGATCGGCACGCTGATCTCGTTGACGGCGTCCGTTTCCGAACTGGATGGCGCCAAGCGCCGCGACGAGATCGCGCCGTTGTTCCGCCAGGCGCTGTGGCTGGCCTTGGGCCTGGGCCTGTTGATGTTCGCCTTCCTCACTGCCGCTCCGTACGGATTGAAGTGGTTCGGCATCGCGCCGGACATCATTCCCGGCGCCACCGACTTCCTGCATGCCATCCGCTGGGGCGTGCCGGCGCTGACCTTCTACTTCTGCATGCGCTATCTGAGCGAGGGCATGCATTGGACGCTGCCGACCATGCTGCTCGGCTTCGGCGGCCTGCTGGTACTGGGGCCGGTCGGCTACGTGCTGACCTTTGGCAAGTTCGGCTTTCCGGAAATGGGCGCCGGCGGCCTGGGCGTGGCGTCGGCGCTGACCATGTGGGTGCAGGCGATCTGCTTTGCCTTGTACTTGTGGCATTCCAAGCGCTTCGCGCCGCTGCACTTGTTCAGCCATTTCGAATTGCCCAAGCGCGCCGCCATCGGGCAGTTGCTGCGCACCGGCTTGCCGATTGGCATCACCGTCTTGATGGAAGGCAGTCTGTTCATCGTCACCGCCCTGCTGATTGCGCGGCTGGGCACGGTGCCGGCGGCGGCGCACCAGATCGCCATCAACGTGTCGGCGCTGTGCTTCATGATTCCGATGGGCGTGGCCGAGGCCACCACCGTGCGGGTGGGCCATGCGCTGGGCTCGCGGGATCCGCTGGGCATCCGCCGCGCCGCCCATGCCGGTTATGCCATCGTGCTGGGCACGCAGGCGCTGTCGGCGCTGGTGCTGCTGTTCGGCCACGGCGCCGTGGTCTCGCTGTACACCCAGGATCTGGCAGTGGCCAGCCTGGCCGGCAGCCTGCTGTTGTTCGCCGCCGCCTTCCAGTTTCCCGACGGCATCCAGGTGCTGTCGGCCGGCGCGTTGCGCGGACTCAAGGACACCCGGGTGCCGATGTGGCTGGCCATGGTGTCCTATTGGGGCCTGGGCATGCCGCTGGGCGCGGGGCTCGGCTTGGGCCTGGGCTGGGGACCGCAGGGTATGTGGCTGGGCCTGATCCTGGGCCTGACCGCCGCCGCCATCAGCCTGGGCTGGCGCTTCAACCGCAGCAGCCGGCGCCTGCTGGCCGATCCGGCCGCGGCAACGATGACTTAAGGGGCATGCCTCCGTCACCGCCGAACCGCTAAGCTGGTCGCGAATTTCCGGAGTTTTGCCACCATGAATCAGCCTGTCCGCCGCGGACCCGTCGCCGCCTTCTTTATCGGCGCGTGGAATGTGGTGAATTTCGCCCGCAAGTTGTTCCTCAATATCCTGTTCTTCGGCTTCCTGTTCTTCCTGCTGCTGGTGATGCTGCTGGTCGCGGGCCTGAAGTCCGGCGGCGGCGCCGCGCCCTTGTTCGAACGCACCACCCTGGTGGTGGCGCCGGAGGGTCGCCTGGTCGAGCAATACAGCTCGGACCCGGCCACGCGCGCGCTGGCCAAGCTGATCAACGACAAGGACGCCGAGGAAGTGCAGCTGCGCGACCTCGTACGCGGCATTGACGCCGCCAGCAAGGACAAGCGCATCGAACGCATGCTGCTGCGAGTGGATCGCCTGCAGCCGACCGGTTACGCCTCGCTGCGCGAAGTGGCCGCGGCGCTGCAACGCTTCCGCGCCTCCGGCAAGCAGATCGTCGCGTTCGGCGAAAACCTGGGCCAGCACCAGTACCTGCTGGCCGCGCAGGCCAACGAGGTCTACCTGGATCCGATGGGCGGGCTGATGCTCGAAGGCCTGGGTCGCTACCGCCAGTACTTCCGCCAGGCCCTGCAGGTAAAGCTGGGCGTGGACGTGCACGTGTTCCGCGTCGGCGAGTTCAAGTCGGCGGTGGAGCCTTACGTGCTGGACGCGGCTTCCAAGGAAGCCAAGGAAGCCGATCTGTTCTGGATGAACGACGTCTGGCAGCGCTACCTGGCTGACATCGCCAGCGCCCGCAAGCTGCAGCCGCAGGATCTGGCGGCCGGCATCGATACCTTGCCCGAAGGCATCGCCGCCGCCGGTGGCGATCTGGGCCGCTTCGCCCTGCAGCAGAAGCTGGTCGATGGCCTGAAGACGCGCGAGGAAGTGGAGAACCTGCTGACCGAGCGCGGCGTGGCCGATGAAGATTCGGACACCGGCTTCCGCGCGGTGTCGCTGGAAGGCTACCTGACCCATATGGACACGCAGCGTCCGCCGAGCCTGGACACGCGTCCGCAGGTGGCGGTGATCGTGGCCGAAGGCGAGATTGTCGACGGCGAGCAGCCGGCCGGCCGCATCGGCGGCGAGTCCACCTCCGCATTGCTGCGCGAAGCGCGCGACGATGACGACGTCAAGGCGGTGGTGTTGCGCGTGGATTCTCCCGGCGGCGGTGTGTTCGCCTCCGAACAGATCCGCCGCGAAGTGGCCGCGCTCAAGGCCGCCGGCAAGCCGGTGGTGGTGTCGATGGGCGATCTGGCGGCATCGGGTGGTTATTGGATCTCGATGAACGCCGATCGCATCTACGCCGATCCTTCGACCATCACCGGTTCCATCGGCATCTTCGGCATGATCCCGACCGTGCCGCGCACGCTGGAGAAGATCGGCGTGCACACCGATGGTGTCGGCACCACCCGTTTCGCCGGTGCGTTCGACATTACCCGTCCGCTGGATCCGGCGGTCGGCCAGATCATCCAGTCGGTGATCAACAAGGGCTATGCCGACTTCACCGGCAAGGTGGCGCAGGCGCGCAACAAGCCGGTCGAAGCGGTGGACGAAGTCGCACGCGGCCGCGTGTGGAGCGGTGCGCAGGCCAAGGAACGCGGCCTGGTCGATGAACTGGGCGGCATGCAGGCGGCGGTAGATGATGCGGCGCGTCGCGCCAAGTTTGCCAAGGCCGACGATTACCGTGTGCGCTACATCGAGCCGACGGCCTCGCCGTTCGAGCAGTTCCTGGGCCGCATGGCCAGCACCCGCATCGGTGCGATGTGGTTGAAGGATTCGGACATGGCGCGCGCTGTGTTGGCCAAGCGCCTGCCGGAAGGCGAGACCCAGCTGCGCTTTGTCGAAGAAGCCTTGCAGACCCGTCAGGGTTCGCCGGTCAAGGCGCTGGCATATTGCTTCTGCGGCTACTGAGGTAAGTCCGGACGCAAGCAAAAGGCCCCCGCAAGGGGGCCTTTTTCATTGCAGGTGCCGAAGCGAGACGTTGCTGCGCGCCGGCAACGGTGCCAATTACTGCGCGGTCGCCGCGTCGATGGCTGCGCGTTGTTGATCGGCGGCCTTCTGGGTGGATTCCTGCACCGCACGGGCCTTGTCCAACGGCGCCTGGATGGCATCGCGCATCTGCGTGGCCTGCGCGTCGCTGCTTGCATCGGGGGTCGCCACCTGCGCCGTCGGCTCGGGCGGCTGCTCGGTGGGTGGTGGCGTGGGCTTGCAGCCGGCCACTGCGAGCAAGGACAGCGCAAGGAAGATCGGTTGCGGCTTCATGCGGCACTCCGCCAGGACGTCTGCGGCTATGCTACCTCCATTCCAACAGCATGTCCGATAACGGGAGTGGCGGCATGGCGACACATCGCTGGCGACTGGAGGGGCAGATTGCCTTGATCACCGGCGCAAGCGCCGGCATTGGCCTGGCCATTGCGCGCGAGTTGCTCGGTCTGGGCGCGGACACGTTGCTGGTGGCACGCGATGCGGATCTGTTGGATGCCGCGCGCGAGGATTTGCTGGAAGAGTTTCCGGAACGCAGCATCGTCACGCTCGCCGCGGATGTGGCCGATGATGAAGATCGCCGCGCGATCCTGGACTGGGCCGAAGATCACGGCGATGGCCTGAATCTGCTGATCAACAACGCCGGCGGCAACGTCACTCGTCCGACGATTGAGTACAGCGAAGACGAATGGCGCGGCATCTTCGAAACCAATCTGTTCTCGGCCTTCGAGCTCTCGCGTTACGCACACCCACTGCTCACCCGTCATGCCAGTTCGGCCATCGTCAATGTCGGCAGTGTTTCGGGCATCACTGCGGTGCGCAGTGGTGCGCCCTACGGCATGACCAAGGCCGCCTTGCATCAACTGACCCGCAACTTGGCGGTGGAGTGGGCCGAGGACGGCATCCGCGTCAACTCGGTCGCACCCTGGTACATCCGCACGCGCCGCACTTCGGCACCGCTGGCCGATCCGGATTACTACGATGAAGTGATCGCGCGCACGCCTATGCGCCGCATCGGCGAGCCGGAAGAAGTTGCGGCGGCAGTAGGTTTTCTTTGCCTGCCTGCCGCCAGCTACATCACCGGCGAATGCATCGCCGTGGATGGCGGGTTCTTGCGCTACGGTTTCTAATCCGCAGCGTCAGCCCAACAATGATTCGATCAAAGTGCATACCGTGCCGCGTTTGCGGTGCGGCAGCCGCCTGACCAGTTCCAGCAAGCGCGCTTCCATTTCGTCCATCGCATAGTCGGTGGCGATGGTCGGCACTGTGAACTCCGGACAATCCGTCACCTCGCCGCGCCCGGTCGCCAGCCATTCAAATGGCACGCGCGTGGCGACGGAGATCGACGACAAATGTTCGACGCTTGGACAGGTTCCCCCCTCTCTTTCCCATTGCGTTACCGCACTACGGTGCACACCGACATGGTGTGCCAACCCCCCCTGACTCAGGCCGGCTCGTGTTCTCGCCCGCCTGATTCGTAGCGCCATCGGCACCATTTCTCTCTCCTCAGAACTCCGTTTCGACAGCGACACTTACCGATTAGCAACACTTACGTTTTTTTGCTCGGTATCGCTCACCACTCCCCAACGATTGCGCCCCTCCGACTGCAATGTCCCGTGGAGGTTAGCCGCGCTTGTCATGCAAACACAATGGGGAAATTGCCGGAATTTGGATAGCGCGCTACTTAATCGCGCAAATCGGCGTGCCCAACAGTTTTGTTTCACGCCGACTAAACAAAAGTAAATGAGCCGCGTCAATAAAGCGTCACGACGCCGCAGCGCGAATCAACGGGGACAGAGGACGCTTGATGGATACCAGGCACAGGGGGAGTCGCACCACCTACGGCGTGTTCAGCAGTCTGCTGCTGGCGCTGCTGTTTGCCTGGTTGCCCGTGAACAATGTGATGGCGCAAAGCGGATGCGCCACCGGTGGCTGCGTGGCCGCAGGTCCACGACTGGTGGCGGTCGACAGCACGCAAGGCCCGGTGCTGAACCTGTTGCTGCAGACGTTGCTGCCGGGCACGACCGTCAACCTGAGCGTGGCTGACTGGAACGCGCTCGCTGCTGCTGACGTCAACCTCAATGCCTTGATCACGCGACTGGGCGCCAACATCGGCGTCAGCGATACCAGTCAGGTGCTCGCCACCGACATCACCCTGGCGCAGCTGCGCCTGGCGATGGTGCAGGTGCTGCAAGCCGATGGACGCACGGCGGCAGCCAACGCCCTCAACCTATTGCCGCTGGCCGTGCCCGGCATCACCGGTACGGTGCGCTTGGGTGATCTCTTGCGTCTGGATCTGCCGGTGGGCGCCTTGGCGGGCGCCAATCTGGATGTGTTGGATCTGCTCACCGGTTCGGTGCAGCTGTACAACTTCCGCAACGTCGTCACCACACCCACACCCATCACCGTCAACACGGCCGCGCTTGGCCTGACCGGTGTGGCCAACCTGCAGTTGTGGACTCAAGTCATCGAACCACCGGTGTATGCCTGCGGACCGCTCGGTACCGCATTCCACAGTGCGGCCATCCGCATGAAGCTCAACGTGGATGTGCTGCAAGGCTTGAATCTGCAAGCCATCACCAACGCACTGAGTGCACTGGGTCTGGGCCTGCTTAATCTCAGCGTCAATGCCGATGTGCTCAAGCTGCAGGTGTACGCGGACATTGCCCGCGCCGAAGGCACGATCACTGCGGTGGATTTTGTTGCCGGCGCCTTGTCGTTCCAGGCGCGGCCGGGCCTGGTCAATTTGTACATCGGCACCATTGCCGACAGCACGTTCTTCAATCGCAGTCGCGTACTGACCAATGCCGACGTCGCGCCGGTCGTAATCAACAACCTGGATGTGCGCTTCAACGTCGGCCTGCTGGGCATCGGCCTGGTCGGCGTGCAACTGCCTTTGCAGGTGACTGCGCGTGCCGCCGCCACCGGCTCGCCTGCGCTGCAGAGCTTCAGCGTGAGCGGACCGTTTCCGCAGACGCGCACGGCCAGTAGCGGCACGGTCAGCGCCGGTTCGTTGATCGTGCAATTGCTCAACACGCTGGACATCAACATCGTCTCGCAACCACCGCCCACCGTGACCCTGCTGGGCTTGCCGATCACCCTGCCGGCGTTGCTGGTGCCCACACTCAACGCGGTGATCAGCGCAGTTGAGTCAACCGTCAGCGGTGTGGCCAACGTGCTGCTGCAGCCCGTGCTGACCAGCCTGCTCGGCGGCGTGGTCGACAATTTGTTGGCATCGCTGGGCATCCGCATCGGCACGGCAGTGTTCACGGTGGAAGGCGTGGGCCGCAGCTGCGCGGCCACCTTGACGCTGGCCAAGACGCTGGTGCCGGCCAATGATCCAGGTCGCTTCAATCTGAGCATCACCCAGGCGGGCACCGCAGTCGCATCGATCAACGGCATTGGCAACGGCGGCACCACCGTGCCGGCCGCAACCACGCCGACCTTGGTCTACGCACTCAGCGAAGCAGCCGGTGCGAACACCAACCTGGCCAGCTACACCACGGTCTGGAACTGCACGGATCAAAACGGCACCGCGCTCACCTCCGGCACCGGTCCCACATTCAACTTCACCGCACCGGCGGCCAGCGCAACCCCGCTGGATGTCACCTGCCGGATCAGCAATACGCGCAGCATCCGTGCCGATGTTTCCGTCAGCAAGAGCGACGGACAAACCACTTACACGCCCGGCGGCGGCGCTGCTTATGTGATCACCGTGAGTAATGCCGGACCCGACACGGCCACCGCCTTCCCGATCAGCGATGCACTGCCCAATGGCGCACGCCTGTCAGCGCCCTGGACGTGCGCGGCCAGCGGCGGCGCCAGCAGTTGTCCCGCCAGCGGCGGCGCAGTCGGCGATGCGGTGATCAATGTCGTCGTCAATGTCGATGCCAACGGCACCGCCACCATCACCGTGCCCGTGAGCTTCAGCGCCGATCCCTCGGCGTACTGACGCACGTCCCGCATCCACCCCGACCACGCTTGGAAACGCTCGTGCGCCACCCGCGCAGGCAAAAGGAACACGGCATGGAAACCACGCAGCAGCCCAACACTCTGCCCACCGCCGCCCTCATGCGGCAGCGTGCGGCGTGGCCGCTGTTGGCCTTGTTGTTCCTGGCCGATGCCGGCATGGCGCAGTCCTATCCCGCCACGCTCGGTAATACCGCCACCGCCACGGCGCCCAGCGGCGTGACTGATCCTGCGCCGGCCAACAACACGTCCACCGACACCAATGCGTTGGCCGCGCAGGCGGCGCTCAGCATCAGCAAGAGCTTGCTTTCGAGCACGCCCGCCGCCGCCGGCAGCGCGGTGCGTTATCGCATCCAGGTCGCCAACGCCGGTCCCTCGGCAGCGCTGGGCGCCAGCGTCAACGACAACGTGCCCACGCAACTGACGGCGGTGAGCTGGACCTGCACGGCCAGTCCCGGCTCCAGCTGCGCGGCCGGCAGTGGCAGTGGCAACCTGGCCTTGAGCGTCAACCTGCTGTCCGGCGGCAGCATCACCATCGACGTCACCGGCACCGCACCCACGCTTACGCCCGCCACGATTGGCGCCAATACCGCTTCGCTCGGCTTGCCGCCGGGCACCAGCGATCCCAATCCCGGCGACAACACCGCCACCACGCCGCCGGTGCCGGTAGCGGCAGATGCGCTGGATGCCATCAACGATGTCGCCGGACCGATCGATGGCGGCCCGGGTCAGGCCAACGTGGTCAACGTACTGACCAACGACACGCTCAACGGCTTGCCGGTGTCGCCCGCGCAGGTAGTGCTCACCCCCACCAACACCGCACCGCTGACGATCAACGCCAATGGTGCAGTCGATGTCGCCGCCGGTACGCCCACCGGCGTGTACACCGCCAGCTACCAGATCTGCGAAGTCGCCAACCCCGGCAATTGCGACAGCGCGCAGGTGACGGTGACGGTCAATGCGGCCGCCACCATCGACGCGCTGGATGATGCCTTCGCCCCACGCCTGCAGGGCGCGCCGGCCGCGCTGGGCAATGTGTTGGACAACGACACGCTCAATGGCGGTCCGGTTGGCGCGCTGGTCACGCTGACTGCGCCGGCCGGCGCGCTCAGCATTGCCGCCAATGGCCAGGCCAGCCTGGATCCCGCCGCCGCACCCGGCATCTACAGCACCACGTATCAAATCTGCGAAACCGCGTTCCCCGCCAATTGCGACAGCGCGGTGGCCAGCGTGCGCGTGTTCGCACCCATCGACGCCGTCGCCGATGTGGGTGGACCCATCAACGGCGCCACCGGCGCGGCCAACCTGCTCAATGTGCTCGACAACGACAGCGCTGCCGGTGCCACGCCGGCCACGCTGGATGCGGTCAGCCTGGTCGGCGTCAGCACGGCGCAGATCGTCTTCAATGCCGATGGCAGCGTGACGGTTCCGCCGGCAACGGCGGCGGGCACCTATGCAGCCAACTACACGATCTGCTACCTCGCCGCGCCTGCCTTGTGCGACAGCGCCAGCGTGCAGATCGGGGTGGTGGCCGCCGGCACGCTGGTGGCTGCGGACGATGCCTATACCGGCGTCAATGGCGCCGCCGCCGCCGTGATCGGCAATGTGCGCGACAACGACAGCCTCAATGGCGCAGCCGCTACACCGGCGTTGGTCGCGATTGCACCGGTGGTGCAAGGTCCCTTGAGCATTGCCGCCGATGGTTCCTTGAGTCTGCTTGGCGCCACGCCTGCGGGTACTTACACGATCAGCTATCAGGCCTGCGAAGTCGCCTTGCCGGAGAACTGCGACAGCGCCAGCGTCAGCGTGCAGGTCGCTACGGTTGAGGCGCGCATGGACACGCTGCCGTCGGCACGCGCCGGCGCGGTGGCGGGCAATGTGTTGCTCAACGATTTCGTCGACGGACAGCCCGCGACGGTGGGCGAGGTCACGCTGACTGTGCTGGCCAGCAGTCCCGGACTGCAGATTGCCGCCAATGGCGATATCAGCATCGCCGCCGGCACCGCCGCCGGTCCGGCCAGCGGGCGTTACCGGATCTGCCAGATCGCCTTCCCCACGATCTGTGCCGAAGCCGATGTGGCGGCGACCGTGGCGGCCGGCAGCGTGATTGCCGCCGATGACAATCTCGGTCCGGTCAATGGCGCCAGCGGTGGTGTTGTCACCGGCAACGTGCTCGACAACGACAGCCTCGATGGTGCGTCGCCGGCCGCCGGCTCGGTCACGATTGCGCCAGTCAGCAGTGGCCCGATCAGCATCGCCGCCGATGGCAGCGTGAGTGTGGCCGCCGCCACCGCTGCCGGTTCCTACAGCGCGACTTATTCGTTGTGCGAAGTCCTCAACCCGGCCAATTGCGATAGCGCCCAGGTGACGGTCGCCGTCAGCACGATCCAGGCCGGTGATGACGCCCTGGGTCCGATCAACGGCGCCATCGGCGGCATCGCCGGCAACGTGCTGGGCAACGACGCCATCGACGGCGCCGCACCGAGCGCGTTGACCGTGACGTTGACGCCGGCCAATGCGGGCCCGATCACCATCGGCGCCGACGGCGCGGTGCAGATCGCCGCCGGCACGCCGCCCGGCACGTACACCGCCAGCTACACCTTGTGTTCGCAAGCCGCGCCGACGATCTGCGACGTCGCCAGCGTCAGCGTGAGCGTGGTGGCGATTGCCGCGCTGGACGCGGTGGATGACGTGTTTGGTCCGGTCGACGGCACCGTCGGCAATCCCAACCTCGGCAACGTGCTGGGCAACGACACGCGCGATGGTGCGCCGATTGTTGCCGGCACGATCACCCTGACCTCCAGCGCCTCCGCGCCGCTGAGCATCGCTGCCGACGGCACGGTCAGCCTGGCGCCCGGCACGCCCACCGGTGTCTACAACGCCAGCTACCAGATCTGCGAGATCGATCAGCCGGCCAACTGCGACTTCGCCAACGCCTCGGTGAGCGTGCGCGTCAGCGCCACCTTGCAGGCCAACGACGACGGTCCGCTGCTGGTCAATGGAGCCACCGGTGGCACGGCAGTGCTCAACCTGCTGGCCAACGACACCTTCAATGGTGCGCCGATTCCCGCCAACACCGTCAACCTGACCCATACCGCCACCGCGCCGGTCAGCGTGGACGGTGACGGCAACCTGTCGGTGGCGCCCGGCGCTGCCGCCGGCACGGTCACCTTCAGCTATACGGTATGCGACATCGCCGATCCGCCCAACTGCGACAGCGCCAGCGTGACGCTGCGCATCGTGGTGGCCGATGCGCGCGATGACGCGATCACGTTCAACGGCAGCGGCGTGGCCGGCAACGTGCTCAGCAACGACTTGTTCGACGGCGCGGCCGCCACTCCCTCCAACGTAGTTGTCTCCGCTACGGTGGCCGCGCCGTTGAGCATTTCGCCCAACGGTGATGTGGTGGTGGCGCCGAATACGCCGGCCGGCACCTACTCTGGCAGCTACACGATCTGCGCGCAGGCCGCGCCCACCATTTGCGACGGTGCGGTGATCAGCGTCACCGTCGGCGCGGCCAGCCTGGCCGCCAACGATGACGCGCTGGGTCCGGTCGATGGTGCGGCCGGCGGCACGCTCGGCAACGTTCTGGCCAATGACACCCTCAATGCCGCGCCGATCAGCGCAGGCGCGGTCACTCTTACTCCCAGCAATGCCGGACCGATCACGATCGCCGCCGACGGCACCGTCAGCGTGGCCGCTGGCACCGGCGCCGGCGTGTATGGCGCCGGCTACACGCTGTGCGAAGTGATCAATCCCAACAACTGCGATGCCGCGCAGGTGCAGGTCAGCGTCACCACGCTGGCGGCCAACGACGACAGCCTGGGGCCCATCAATGGCGCGCTCGGCGGTAACGCCGGCAACGTACTGGGCAATGATCGCCTCGACGGCCTGGCCTTGGATCCGGCTCAGGTGATCCTGACGCCGAGCAACAGCAGCCCCCTGACAATTGCCGCCGATGGTGCGGTGAACGTGGCGGCCGCCACCGCACCCGGAAACTACAGCGCCAGCTACACGATCTGCCAGAGCGCGCGGCCGACGATCTGCGACGGCGCCAGCATCACGGTCAGCGTGGTGCCCAATGCGGCGCTGGATGCCGTCAACGATGTGCTCGGCCCGGTCGATGGCGTGGCCGGCAGTGCGGATCTGGGCAACGTATTGACCAATGATCGTCTGGACGGCGCGTCCGTCACGCTGGCGCAGGTCAGCCTGCTGCCCACCGCAGCTGCGCCGCTGACTATCGCCGCCGATGGCACGGTGTCGCTGGCCGCTGGCCGCTGGCACGGCAGGCGGCACTTACACCGCGACCTACCAGATCTGCGAGATCGCCAATCCGGGCAATTGCGATACCGCCTCGGTCAGCGTGACCGTGCATGTGATCGACGCCAACGACGATACGTTCGCCTTCGCCGCTGGCGCGGCAGGCGGTATCGCCGGCCAGGTGTTCGCCAATGATTTGCTCGACGGCGTCGCCGCCAATCCAGCCAATCTGGTGATCAGCGGCAGCTTCAACGCTCCGTTGAGCCTGGAGGCCGAAGGACGCGTGCGGGTGGCCCCGAACACCGCGGCCGGCACCTACACCGGCAACTACACCGTATGTGTGCGCAGCGCACCCAGCGTCTGTGACAGCGCCACCGTCAGCGTCACCGTGGGCGCGGCCGCACTGGTGGCCAACGACGACAGCCTGGGACCGATCAACGGTGCGACCGGCGCCGCCACCGCCGGCAACGTGCTCGACAACGATCGCCTCGACAACGCGCCGGTAGCAACCGCCGATGTCGTGGTCACGCCGGTCAGCGCCGGGCCAATCAGCATTGCCGCCAACGGCGTGGTCAGCGTGGCCGCCGCCACCGCTGCCGGTACATACCCCGCGACGTACACCGTTTGCCAGGCCTTGAATCCCGCGCAATGCGATAGCGCGCAAGTAAGTGTGCGAGTGACCACGCTCGATGCAGCCGACGACGCGTTGGGTCCAGTCAACGCCACCCTGGGCGGGGTGGCCGGCAATGTATTGACCAATGACCGCCTGGATGGCGAACCGCCCGGCCAGGTCGAGATCATCCTGACCGGCAACACCAGCGCACCGCTGTCGATCGCCAGCGATGGCACCGTGCGGGTGACCCCGGGCAGCGCGCCCGGTACGTACACCGCCAGCTACCAGATCTGCCAGGTGCAGCAGCCGAGCATCTGCGACGGCGCCAGCTTCACCGTCACGGTGGTGGCCAATGCCGCGCTGGATGCGGCCGACGACGCCTTCGGCCCCGTCGACGGCGTCACCGGCAACGCCAATGCCGGCAACGTGCTGACCAATGACCGCTACGACGGCGGACCGATCGATCCGCCCTCATTCACCCTGACCGCCGCCGCCACTGCGCCGCTGGCGATTGCGCCGGACGGCGTGGTCTCCGTGGCCGCCAACACGCCGGCGGGTCTGTACAGCGCCAGCTACACGCTGTGCGAGATCGCCAATCCCTCCAACTGCGACACCGCCACCGTCAACGTGCGCGTGCAGGTGGCGGCGCAGTTGTCGGCGCTGGATGACGGTCCGCTGTTTGTCGACGGCGCCACCGGCAGCGCCGACGCCGGCAATGTGCTCATCAATGATCGCTACAACGGCGCTGCGGTACCGCCTGGCGCCGTGGTGGTGTCGTCCACCGCCAGCGCGCCCATCACCGTCTCCGCCGATGGCCGCATCGTGGTGGGCGCAGGTGCAACGCCGGGTCCGGCCAACTTCACCTACACGATGTGCGAGACGATCAACTCGAGCAACTGCGCCAGCGCCAATGTGCTGTTGCGGATCGTGGTGGTGGACGCGCGCAGCGACAGCTACACGCTGATCGACACGGGCGCTGGCGGCATCGCCGGCAATGTGCTGGGCAATGACTTGCTCGATGGCGCGCCGGCCAGCGTGGCGAACGTGAGCTTGCAGGGCGCGCTCTCGGCGCCGCTCAGCCTGGCCGCCGACGGCAACGTGGTGGTGGCGCCGGGTGCGCCAGCGGGCGTCTACACCGGCAACTACCAAATCTGCGCCACCCTCGCACCGACGATCTGCGACAGCGCCGCGGTGGTGGTTACGGTGACCCGTCAGGCGCAGACGATTACCGCCGCCGACGATGCTGGCAATTCGCAAGGGCGCACTGGCGGCGTCGCCATCGCCACCGTGCTGAGCAATGATCGCCTCGGCGGCGTGCAGCCCTTGCCGTCGACGGTGTTCATCACCCTGACCTCGCCTTCGCCGCAAGCCGGCGTGGTGTTCGACGCCAGCAATGGTTCGGTCAGCGTGGCTGCCGGTACACCTGCCGGCGTCTACGCCTTGCCTTATCGCATCTGTCAGCAGAGCGAGCCG
>Ga0160448_100211_pt1 | contig 24244 bp, 28 predicted proteins | sample HID1973M_E1MG_FD_108269 | JGI IMG/M metagenome (GOLD analysis project Ga0160448, IMG submission 108269) | Enriched mosquito-associated microbial communities from UW Madison campus, WI, USA - HID1973M_E1 MG | ecosystem: Host-associated > Arthropoda: Insects > Digestive system > Unclassified ...
ATCAGCGCGGAAGGTGGGGGAGCACCTCGCCGAGGTACTCGACATGCGACACGTCGTGCAGGTCCATGAGCTGGAAGTAGACGCGCTGCGCCCCGATCGCCACAAGTCGCTCGACCTTCGCCACGATCTCGTCACGGGTGCCGACGATGTTCACGTCGCCGCGAAGCTCGTCGACGGTGCGGCCGAGGTTCTCCGCACGGCGGTCGAGCTCGGACGTGGATGCGCCCGCCAGCGTGGGCAGCGCGACCGACAGCTTCAGCGACCCGAGGTCGCGCCCGAGCCGCTCGCAGGCGGCGCGCACGCCGGCGAACTTCTCGGCCGACTCGGCCTCGGAGCGGAAGCCGATGTTGAACTCGGTCGCGAAGCGCGCGGCGAGCTCGGGAGTGCGCTGGGGACCGCCGCCGCCCACGATCACGGGCACCCGCGACTGGACGGGCTTGGGCAGGGCCGGGGCATCCGTCAGCCGGTAGTGCTCTCCGGCGAAGCTGTAGGTGTCGCCGACGGGCGTGGACCACAGGCCCGTCACGATCTCGAGCTGCTCCTCGAGGAGGTCGAACCGCTTGGCGGGGAAGGGGATGCCGTACGCCTCGTGCTCGCGGGCGAACCACCCGGTTCCGAGGCCGAGCTCGGCGCGGCCGCCCGACATCGCATCGACCTGCGCGACCTGGATCGCCAGCAGCCCGGGCACCCGATAGGTCACCGACGAGACGAGCGTCCCGAGGCGGATTCGCGAGGTCTCGCGGGCGAGGCCCGCGAGCGTGGTCCACGCGTCGGTGGGTCCGGGGAGGCCGTCGCCGTCGCCCATGTGCAGGTAGTGGTCGGAGCGGAAGAAGCCGTCGAACCCGACGCGCTCGGCCGCCTGCGCGAAGGCGAGCTGATCGGCGTAGCTCGCGCCCTGCTGGGGCTCGGTGAAGATGCAGTACTCCATGTGTCGTCCCTGAGTCCGTCGGTGGGGTCCCTGAGCCCGTCGAGGGGTCAGTCCGCCGACTTGATGACGAACTCCGACGTGGGCGGAGTGGAATCGTCGCCCGGCCGATAGATGTCGGGCTCGAAGTAGATGACGCGGGCGGTGGGCACCGCGGCGCGCACGCGCGCCTCGACGCGGTCGATGTCGGAGGCGACGTGGGCCAGCGGCGCGTCGGAGGCGAACCCGAGCTTGGCTGCGACGAGCAGCTCGTCGGGGCCGAGGTAGAGCGTCTTGATGTGGATGATCTTCTCGACCTCGGGACCGTCGTTGATGGCGTCGACGATGCGGTCGTGATCGGCATCCGTCGCCCCCTCGCCGACGAGCAGGCTCTTCGTCTCGATGCCGAGCGTGATGGCCACGAGGATCAGGAGCGTGCCGATCATGAGGGTGCCGATCGCATCGAACACGGGGTTGTGCGTGATCACCGTCATGCCGACGCCGAACAATGCGAAGACCAGAGCCGTCAGCGCGGCGATGTCCTCGAGGAGGACGACGGGCAGCTCGGGCGCCTTCGCGTGCCGCACGAACGAGACCCACGACTGGCCCTTCGCCCGCACGTGGTTGCTCTCCTTGACGGCCGTGCGCAGCGAGAAGGACTCAAGCACGATCGCGACGAGCAGCACGGCGATCGGGATCCACGCGTTCTCGAGTTCGTGCGGATGCGTGAGCTTGTCGACGCCCTCGTAGATCGAGAAGAGGCCGCCGACCGAGAACAGGATGATCGACACGACGAAGGCGTAGACGTACCGCTCGCGGCCGTACCCGAACGGGTGCTCGCGGTCGGCCTTCTTCTTGGCCTGGCGCCCGCCGAGCATCAGGAGCAGCTGGTTGCCGGAGTCGGCGACCGAGTGGATCGCCTCGGCGAGCATCGACGCCGAGCCGGAGAGGAACCACGCGATGAACTTCGCCAGGGCGATGCCCATGTTCGCCAGGAACGCCGCGAGGATCGCCTTGCCGCCGCCGGAAGCACTCATGCCGATGAGTCTACGGATGCCGCGACCCGCTCTCCGCACCCCTGCGGCGGGGTCGCGCGGGGTGTCAGTCCGACGAGCGCAGGATGATCGCCTCGGTGGGCGGTGCGGGGTCGTGCGGGTGGCCCACGTAGCCGATGACCTCGAGCAGCGCATGGCGGAACTCGGCCGGCCTCTCCAGATGCGGCGTGTGGCCGGTCTCGGGGAGGTCGATCTCGGTCACCTCGCCGCCGGCGTCGGCGTAGCGCGCGAGGACGTCGCGCATCTGCGACACCATCTCCTGCGGCGGGGCGACGTCGTCGCCCGGCCACCCCGGCACGATGCCGAGCTTTCCGAGGTGGTTGTAGTCGTAGAAGGACGTGTCCGACACGATGGGGTCGAGCGCGCCGTGGATCCAGAGGATCGGGGGCTTCTCGGAGAGCTCGACGATGCCCGACACGTCGTGATTGCCGGGAGCGAGTGTGTTGAGCACGCCGATCGTGCCGGCGGCGAAGCCCGGCCAGTTCTCGCTCGCGACCGAGTCGCCCGGGTAGTTGCCGGTCGCGGTCGAGGTCGTGAGCATCGACTCGACCCAGACGTCCTCGTGATGGGTCTCGAATCCCGGGGCCACATAGTGGGCCCGGAAGACATTGCGAGGCGACGTCGGTGCGTCGGTCGACGTGTCGTGGTCGATCAGCCGCTGCACGAAATCGGGGTTGCCGGCGCCCCCGCCCGTGCCGGCGTCGTCGTCGGTGAGCCGCGTGCCGTCGCGACGGGTGCCGCCGAAGCCGTACGGCGATACCGGCGCCTCCAGCGTGAGGCTCAGCACAGGGTGGTCGAGCGCGTACTGCATGACGACGCCGCCACCCAGCGACCAGCCGACGAGGTGGGCGGTCGGGATGTCCAGAGCCTCGAGCGTGGCATGCACGTCGTCGCTGAAGTCCCGCACGCCGCGGGTCGCGTCGATCGGTGCGTGTTCGGTGCCGCCGTACCCGCGCAGATCGATCGCGATCACCCGCAGGTCGTGGGGCAGGTCCTCCATGAGCTCCTGCCAGAAGAGCGAGGACGAGGCGTTGCCGTGGATGAGCACCACCGTGCGCTCCGGCGGCGTCGCGGGGTCGTCGCCGGTGCGTTCCAGTACGTTCACGGTCAGGCCGGGTGTCTCGACGCTGCGTGCGACGATGCCGTCGAAGAGGGTCATGTCGGGTGCCTCCCACTCCTGCGGAAGCCCCTGCGCCCCCGCCCACTCACGAGGATAGACCGGCCGCGGGGTGCTGTGAATCACCTTTCATGTTGGCGTGCGCCCACGTGCGGCCTCCCGACGCGCGGGGAGGTCGCACGTGACGCGTCGGCAACGCGCCGGCGCTCACGAGCGGGGGGCGATCAGGCGTCGGCGAGGGGCGGCGTCTGCCCGGTGTAGAAGGCATAGGTGTTGTCGGCGGCGCGGGCGGCGGCGCCGGGGTCGGCGCCGTCGGCGGCATGCGCCGCGCCCCACGCGTCCGCCGCGCCGCGATAGAACGCGCGTCCTTCCTCGGTGAACGCCCATGCCTCGGCTTCGGCGGGAGTCGGGCCCGAGGCGCCGGTCAGGTGCAGGCCGAGGCCGAGGAGGCCGCCGTCCCAGCCGACGCCCGTGGCACCCGGGCCGTAGAGGTCCCAGAACTCGGCCGGCACCTCGTCGGTGCGCGCGATGTGCTCGAGCTCGAACCGGGTCGCCCCGTCGCCCTCGGCGGTGAGGCGCACCGTGAGCCAGGTCACGCCGCCGCCGTACTCCCACGTCGCCTTGTAGTGCGCGGCACCGTTCGCCGGCGGGGCACACTCCTGGATCTCGCCGCCGGCGTTGCCCTCGATCTGGTACCGGCCGCCTACCAGCAGGTCTCCGGAGATCGGCTGGAACCACCGCGCGATCCGTTCGGCGCTGGTGACGGCATCCCACACGTCGTCGATGGGGGACGGGTAGGTCTGCGCGAGCGTCTGCACGCGCGACGGGAAGCCGTCGATCTCGTCGCTCGCGATCTCGCGGGTCACCGCGGCGAGCTGGCTCTGTACGTCGACCATGTCATTGCTCCTGAGGTTCGGTGGTGTCGGATTCTTCGGTGTCGGTATCGGGGCCCTCCTCGGCGGCGAGCCGGCGTGCGCGGCGCCCGCGGGCGAGCTCGGTGCCGAGGGCGTCGAGGTGCGGCTGCCAGAAGCGCCGGAACGGGTCGAACCAGGCCGCGGCGTTCTCGAGCGGCTCGGGAGCGATCGCGTAGAGGCGCCGGGCGCCGTCCGGGCGCACCGTCGTGAACCCCGACTCCCGCAGCACGCGGAGGTGCTGCGACACCGCAGGCTGCGAGATGCCGAACTCGCGCTGCACGTCGTCGCCGATCTCGCCGGCGCTGCGCTCGCCCTCCGCCAGGAGTTCGAGGATGCGCCGACGCACCGGATCGCCGAGGACGTCGAGTGCGTGCATGCGTCCATATTTGCGTGTCGTCTTATATAAGTCAAGACCTATTCTGACGCACCGCCGAGCGCGATTCCCGATCGTCGGACCCGCGCCGGCAACGGCCCGCGTATCCCCGGCGGCCGCGGGGAGGGGCGGCTGCAGTCATCCGGAATCGCGGACCCGAAGGGCTCGTAGGATCGGACCCATGGCTGCAGACATCCCCGCCCTCCCGCCCATCGCGATCCTCGGCGCAGGCTCGATGGGAGGGGCCGTCGCGCGCGGGCTGTCGCGCTCCGGTCTCGCGGCCGGCGGAGTGACCGCGACGAACCGCTCGCTTGCGAAAGCCGGCGAGCTCGACGGGCTCGCGGGTGTGACGAGCGTCGCGCTGGAGGCGCAGCCGACGGGGAACACGGATGCCGCGGCCGCCGCGGAGGTCGTGCTCGTGGGCGTCAAGCCGGTGATGGTCCCGGACCTGCTGCGCGAGATCGCGCCGGTGCTGCGCCCGGGCACCGTCGTGGTGAGCCTTGCCGCCGGCGTCACGATCGCGACGTTCGAGGAGATCCTCGGTGCTGACGTCGCCGTGCTCCGCTCCATGCCGAACACCCCCGCGCTGGTCGGGAGGGGCGTCACCGGTCTCGCGGCAGGTTCGCGCGCCGACGCGGCCCAGGTCGCCACCGTCCGCCGGCTGTTCGAGACCGTCGGCACCGTCGTCGAGGTGCCCGAGTCGCAGATCGACGCGCTGTCCACGATCTCGGGGTCTGGCCCCGCCTACTTCTTCCTCCTCGTGGAGGAGTTCACCAAGGCCGCCGTCGGCAAGGGGTTCTCCGAAGCGGAGGCTCGGCTCATGGCCGAGCAGACCTTCGTCGGCGCCGCCGCCCTGCTGGAGGCATCCGGTGACGATCCCGCGGAACTGCGTCGACGCGTGACCAGCCCGAAGGGCACCACCGAACGGGCGATCGCCGTGCTGCAGGACGCGCGCCTCGACGACGTGTTCGGGGCGGCGACCGACGCCGCCCTCGCCCGCGCGAAGGAACTCGCCGCGGGAGCGTAGCGGCGCGTTCGCCGCGGCCGCCCGCGCGAGGAACTCAGGCGTGCGGCTCCTTCATGTACCACTCGGTGAACGCTCGCGCCCGCCCGTCGTCGGCGAGGTCGACGACCCACAGGTTGCGGTAGGTGCGGCCGTCGGGCTGCGACTCCGCGGGCGCGTACACGGTACGGCCCTCGACGAACGCACGGTCGGCGTCGACCCCGGCGAGATCCCACTCGAACGTGTACGTTCCGGGCTCGTCGCGCGCCTCGAGCCACCATTCGACGATCGCCGCGTGGCCAGTGGCCGGCTCTCCCCAGGGCTCGCCGGCGTACACGGCGTCGTCGGTGAACAGCGCCCGGATGTCGTCGGGATCGTTCGTTCGCCAGGCGTTCTCGTATGCGGCGACCCAGCGTCGGGCCGCGGTCTCCGTCGACGTGCGGTCTGTCATGCCGCGAGTATGCCTCGGGGCGCCGACATGCGGAAGATCAGCGCTCGAGCGAGGCGAAGCGCTCGATGTCGGAGTTGGTGCCCGACACGATGATGAGGTCGTGGTTGGTGACCACCGTGTTGGCCTCGGCGTAGCGGAACGGCTTGCCAGGGCTCTTCACGCCGACGACGGTGACGTTGTACTTCGTGCGCACGCCGGATTCGTTCAGGCCCACGCCGCGGATGAACTTCGGCGGGTACAGCTTCGCCAGCGCGAAGTCGTCGTCGAACCGGATGAAGTCGAGCATGCGCCCGCTCACGAGGTGCGCGACGCGTTCGCCGGCCTCGCGCTCGGGGTAGATCACATGATTGGCGCCGACGCGGGCGAGGATCTTGCCGTGCGACTGCGACACCGCCTTCGCCCAGATCTGCGGCACCTTGAGGTCGACGAGGTTGGCGGTGATGAGGACGGATGCCTCGATCGAGGAGCCCACCGCGACGACGGCGACCGAGAAGTCCTGGGCGCCGATCTGCTTCAGTGCGTCGATGTTGCGCGCATCGGCCTGCACGGTATGGGTGACCCGCTCCGACCACTTCTGCACGAGGTCGAGGTTGTCGTCGATCGCGAGCACCTCGCGGTCGAGCCGGTCGAGCTCTCCGGCGCAGGCGGCGCCGAAGCGACCGAGTCCGATCACCAGAACGGGCGCATCGCCCCTCATCCGCTCAACCAACGATCGGCCTTTCCACCGGCAGCGAGTACAGCTGCGAACGGGATGACGCGGCCACCGCCGCGGCGAGAGTCACTGTACCAACGCGACCCATGACGATCGTGATCGCCAGTACATACACGGCGGGATCCGGGAGGGTCGCGGTGAGGCCGGTCGACAGGCCGACGGTCGCGAAGCCGGAGATGACGTCGAACAGCACGTCGCCGAGGTCGGCCTTCGTGATCTGGGTGATGATGATCGTCGAGAGCGCGACGATCGTCGAGCCCCACGCCACGACCGACAGCGCGACGCGCAGCACGTCGCTCGGGATGCGGCGGCCGAACACCTGGTTGGACGCGCGGCCCTTCGCCTCGGAGATCACCGCGAGCGCGATCACGGCGAGGGTGGTGACCTTGATGCCGCCGGCGGTCGATGCCGAGCCGCCGCCGACGAACATCAGCATGCATGCGACCAGCAGGCTGGACTGGTTGAGCTGACCGATGTCGATGATCGCGAACCCACCGGATCTCGTCATCGCCGACAGGAAGAACGCCTGGAAGGTGGTGTCCCACGCGTCGTTGGTGCCGAGCGTGAACAGGTTGTCGTACTCGAGGATGAGGAAGACCACTCCGCCGAGGAAGAACAGCGCCACCGTCGTGATGATGGTGAGCTTCGCGTGCAGCGACCATCGCCGCACCCGCCACCGCTGCCGCAGGAGCGTGTAGATCACCGGGAACCCGATGGAGCCGAGGAACACGCCGGCCATGAGGACGGTGAGGAAGAAGTAGTCGTGCCGGAACGGCGCGAGACCTTCCGCGTTCGGGGTGAAGCCGGTGTTCGTGAACGACATCGCGGCGTAGAACGGCGCCTCCCACAGCGCGACGTGCCACGGAACCCCTGCGACGAGCAGGCCCGGGTAGAGCAGGATCGCGATCGCTCCCTCGATGACGAGGGTCGACAGGGCGACGGTCGCGAGCAGGCTGCCGATCTGGCCCAGCTGCACCGTCTGGCCCTCGTTCACCGGCCCGCCGTGGGTGCGCAGCGGATTCGAATCGCTCGCCGCGATGAGCTTCGCGCGAAGACCGAGGCGCCGCGAGATCACCAGACCGAGGATCGAGGCGAGGGTCAGCACGCCGAGTGCGCCGATCTGCACGCCCACGAACACCAGCACGTGTCCGAACGGCGACCAGTGCGTCGCCATGTCGACGGTCGCCAGGCCGGTGACGCAGATGGTCGACACGGCCGTGAAGAAGGCATCCGCGAAGGGCGTGATCTGACCGTCGGCGGCGGCGAGGGGGAGCGAGAAGAGACCCGTGAACAGGAGGATCAGCGAGAGGAAGATGAGGATCGCGAACCGGGCGGGAGAGCGCTGCGTGAGGTCGCGGAAGAACTCCATGAACGCATGGCCCACGGCGCGGAGGCGGTCCAGACCTGAGACGGGGGCAACGCGCCTGCCATCCGTCATACGGGGTTCCTCCTGGTGCGAACGGTCCTCGTGCGGGGCGGCCCGGCGGTCTCGCTCATGGTACTCCGCTGGGCTCCCGACTAATCTGAGCACATGGCGGACATCTTCGACGTGATCGCGGACGGAACGCGTCGCGACATCCTGCGACTGCTGCTCGATCGATCATCCGCCGGAGAACGCGGCACCAGCGTGTCGCACATCGTGACCGAGCTCGGCGCCAGCCAGCCGACCGTCTCCAAGCACCTCAAGGTGCTGCGCGACGCCCACCTCGTGTCGGTGCGCGAGGAGGGGCAGCACCGCTACTACAGCCTCTCCGCGGCGCCCCTCGACGAGGTGGACGACTGGCTCGTCCCCTTCCTCGACGACGGCGCCCTCGAACCCGACGGCATCGCCGTCGCCCTGCCGGACTCCGCCGCGCACGCGGCCGAGGTCGTCGGCCGCGCTGCGGCGTCGGCCAAGCACGCCCTCGAGAACGCGCTCAAGCGCCTCCCCGGCCGCTGACCCTCCGACAGGCTCAGGGAACGCACCCGGTCGCTGAGCCCGTCGAAGCGCGTCTCAGTGCCGGCGGGACTTGCGGCCGAAGAGCCACGCGCCCCAGACGGCCGAGACCGCGACGATCAGGATGCACCATCCGACGGCCCACAACGGCTCGGTGCCGAGGTCCGTGCCCATCAGCAGGCCTCGGATCGTCTCGATGATCGGCGTGATCGGCTGGTTGTCGGCGACCCATCGCAGCCACTCGGGCATCGTCTCGACGGGCACGAACGCGCTCGACAGGTACGGCACGAACAGGATGATGAAGCCGTAGCCGGACGCCGCCTCGGGGCTCCCGGCGGCGAGGCCGATCGAGGCGAACAGGTACGTGATCGCGAGGATGTAGAGGGCGATGATCGCGCCGGCGCCGATCCAGGCCACGAGGTCGGCGTGGGGCCGGAACCCGACCAGCAGCCCGACGCCGATGACGACGGCGGTGGCGACGAGGTTGCGGGCGAGGCTGGCCACGACGTGCCCGGTGAGCACTGCGCCGCTGCGCAGCGGCATCGTGCGGAAGCGATCGATGATGCCGCTGGACATGTCGCGGGCGACATACGTCGCGGTGGTCGCCGCGCCGAAGCCGGCGCAGAGCAGGATGATGCCCGGCACGACGTAGTCGACGTAGGCGCCGCCGGGTTGGATGGCGCCGCCGAACACGAACGTGAACAGCAGCATGAGCATGACCGGCAGCAGGATCGACATGCTGAGCGATTCGCCGTCGCGCAGCGACTGCGTGAGGCTGCGGCGGACGAAGACCGACTCGGCGGTGACGCCGCGCAGCCGCGGGCGGGGGGCGATGGCGGTCGTGGTCATGCGAGCTCCTTGGCAGCTGAGGCGGACGCGCCCGGCGCGCCCGTGAGGGACAGGAAGACGTCGTCGAGCGTGGGTCGGCGCAGCGTGACCTCGGCGCCGGGGACCTCGTCGCCCAGCTGGTCCATCGCGGTGCGCAGGCCCTCGATCGATCCGTCGGTGGCGATCTCCTGCAGCACCTCGCCACCCGGGCCGGTGAGCACGACGGTGTCGGTGCCGACGAGCGCCTTGAGTTCGGCGGGCGTGCCCGTCGCGACGACGCGGCCGCCGTCGAGGACCGCGATGCGGTCGGCCAGCTGGTCGGCCTCCTCCAGGTACTGGGTCGTGAGGAACACCGTCGTCCCGGCGCCGGCGAGCGAGCGGATGACATCCCACAGGTCGCGGCGGCTGCGGGGGTCGACGCCGGTGGTGGGCTCGTCGAGGAAGAGCACCTCGGGCACCACGACGAAGCTGAGAGCGAGATCCAGCCGGCGCCGCATGCCGCCGGAGTAGGTGCTCACTCGGCGAGTCGCGGCTTTGGTCAGCGCGAAGCGTTCCAGGAGCTCGGCAGCACGCCGTCCCGCCGCCCGCGGCGACAGTCCCGAGAGCCTTCCGAGCATGACGACGTTCTCGACGCCGGTGAGCATGTCGTCCACGGCGGCGGACTGCCCCGTGAGGGCGATGCGCTGGCGCACCGCATCAGGCTCCGTCGCGACGTCGTGGCCGGCCACCCGGGCGCGACCGGCGTCGGGGCGCAGCAGCGTCGTGAGGATCGAGATGGTCGTCGTCTTGCCCGCTCCGTTCGCGCCGAGCAGGGCGAAGATCTCGCCCCTCTCGACGGTGAGGTCGAGCCCGTCCAGGACGGGGGTTCGCCCGAAGCTCTTGCCGAGCCCGCGGACGTCGATGGCCGGGGCTGGGCCCACGCGCCGAGAGGCTCCGCGCGACGCGCCAGCGGCGTGTGGAGTGGGTGTGGGGATCATCGCGGCATCCTTCCGTGAGGAATCGTGTAGGGGAGAAACTGTTTATGCCAGTAACTGTTTATGACAGTAACACACTGTTTACGTAGTAAACAGTCCTAGACTGACGCCATGACCGATGCACCCGAGCCCGACCTCCCTCGCGGGATCGCCCTCGCCTGGGGCGTGGCGGCCAACCCGCAGCGCGGCCCCAAGCGCGAGATGAGCGTCGAGCGCATCGTCGAGGCTGCGGTGGAGATCGCGGATGCCGAGGGGCTCGGCGCCGTGTCGATGGCGGCGGTCGCGGCGCGCCTCGGGTTCACGCCCATGTCGCTCTACCGCTACGTCAACGCCAAGGAGGACCTCATCCTGCTGATGCAGGAGGAGGCGACGGGAGCCCCCTCCGAGGCGACCCGCTCCGCCGGCGGCTGGCGCGAGCGCCTCGAGGCGCTGTACCGCGAGCAGCTGCAGCACTACCTGGCGCACCCGTGGGTGCTCGACATCCCGATCTCCGGCGTGCCCGCCACGCCCAACAGCGCGGCATGGATGGATGCCGGGCTCAGCGCCCTGGCCGACACCGGCCTCACCTACACCGAGCGCCTCGCCGTGATGCTGCTGGTCACCGGGACCGCCCACTGGGCGGGAACCATCCTCGCCGGCTACGCCCGCGTGGAGCGTGAGCAGGGCCTCGACGGGGACGCCATCAGCCGCAGCGAGGACGCGATGTTCCGCACGCTGATCACCGCCGACGCCTACCCGGACCTGCGGGCGGCGATCGAGGCGGGGGCGTTCCTCGACGACTCCGATCCGTTCTCGTTCGCCCTCGCCCGGGGGCTCGAGGGCGTGAGCGAGTACATCGCCGCGTCGGCGGACGGACAGCGCGAGCGACCCGCGCCGTGGGCGGTGGCCGACGACGCCGACATCGCCGACGACAAGAGGTTCCGCGAGGCGCGCAAGGCCGTGCGCGAGGCCGAGAAGGCGCTGCGCGACGCGCACAGGCTGGAGCGGCAGGCCGCGCGTGAAGCGCGCGACCGCAAGGCCCGCCAGCGCCTGGGCGGATGAGCTCGGTCCCAGGGGTCTCACAGGTCACAGAAGTTCACAGGAGCCCCTGTGTTTACACACGGCCCGCTCGCGTTCTAAAGTGAGGGATCACCCTTCTGGGGAAGGGGATCACATTACTTCTGGGGAAGGGGATCGACGTGGCTGAGTTGTCGGATGTGCGCTTCCTCACGGTGGCCGAAGTCGCCGAGCTGATGCGCGTGTCGAAGATGACGGTGTACCGTCTGGTGCATTCGGGCGACCTGCCGGCGGTGCGGTTCGGCCGCAGCTACCGGGTGCCCGAATCGGCGGTCACCGCGGCCCTGCAACGGCCGATCGCCGACGTCGGCTAGACTGGTCCGAGGCATTTTTCCTTTTGCCCCGTTCCCGGGCACGGCAGACCGTGTCCAGACCCCGATCTAGTGAGGTTTTCCGTGGGTTCTGTCATCAAGAAGCGCCGCAAGCGCATGGCGAAGAAGAAGCACCGCAAGCTGCTTCGCAAGACTCGCCACCAGCGCCGCAACAAGAAGTAAGCGGCATCCGCACCAAGCGCCCCCGATCGGTCCCTGAGTCCGTCGAAGGGGGCGCTTCGTGTATCCACTCCCCGCCGCAGAGTCCGCGACCCGAGAGGCCGTCATGAAGTCCATCACCGTCCAGCAGTTGCGCGATCGCGTCGAGACCCCCCTCATCGACGTCCGCGAAGTCGACGAGTACGCGGGAGGCCACGTCCCCGGCGCCATCAACATCCCGATGTCGGCCATCGGCGGACGCCTGGATGAGCTTCCCGACGGCGCGTTCGACGTCATCTGCGCCGTGGGCGGCCGCTCCGGCCGCGTCGTCGAGGCGCTCGAGGCCCGCGGCTACGACGTGACCAACGTCGACGGCGGCACCAACGAGTGGATCGCGGCCGGCTTCCCGGTCGAGGCGTGACCTCGGATCGGGCCGTGACCACCGTCACGCTGATCGGCAAGCCCGACTGCCACCTGTGCGACGTCGCGCGCGAGGTCGTCGAGACCGTCGTGGCGGAGCTGCCCGAAGATGCCGTCGACGTCGAGGAGCACTCGATCGCCGAGGACCCCGCCCTCTACGCGCAGTGGTGGGAGAAGATCCCCGTGGTGCTCATCGACGGCGAGCTGCACGGGCACTGGCGCGTGTCCCCCGACCGCCTGCGCGCGGCGCTGACCGCCGCGCGCTGACGGACCGGTCTCACTTCTCGATCTCTTCGATCTCCGCGCCGGGCGCGTTCGTCTTGACCGATTCGATGCCGTTGAGGGCACTCGCCTTCGACGAGTACCCCTGACTTGTCGCGATCACCTGACCGTTGGACGCCTTCAGGTTGAAGCGCCAGTCGCCGCCCTTGTCGGTCCACAGCTCGAACTTGCCCGCCATCGGAGCCCCCTCGATCGAAGTGGGGTGTGTGCGGATGCCGCGCACCCCGGCGCCTCGCGCCGCGATCACGCTATCGGCGCCCGCCGCCAGGCGGAAGAGGTCTGCCCGCGTGACTCGCCGAGCCACGCGGGCTCCGCCCGCGCCCACCCCCGGACTCGCCAAGACACGCCGAAGCCGTGACCGGTCGTTCGGCGTGTTCTGGCGAGTCAGTCGCGCTCGCGCTCGCGCGGGCGGACCGCGACGGGATCGGCCGACAGTGCGATCCGCACCCGCTCGGCGTACTCGACGCGGTCGGTGGCCGCGTGCTGCACGCGCACCAGCGCACCGTCGGACGTGCGCACGAGCGTCCGGCGGAAGCTCCCCAGGAACGTGCTCTCCTGCACGATCGCGTCCATCCCCGGCGCGTCGCCGTCTGCCAGCCGCAGGTTCTCGGGGCGCAGGAAGACGTCGACGGGACCGGGCTCGCTCGGCGCCTGCAGCGGGAGACGCACGCCCCACACCGTCACGACGTCGCCCTCGACGACACCGGCGACGACGCTCGAGACGCCGATGAATGCCGCCACGCCGGGCGTCGCGGGGTTCAGGTAGAGGTCCTCGGGGGTGCCGATCTGCTCGATGCGGCCCGCATTCATGACGGCGATGCGGTCGGAGACCGCGAGCGCCTCCTCCTGGTCGTGCGTCACGAACACGGTCGTGATGCCCAGGCGCAGCTGGATGCGGCGGATCTCGTCGCGCAGCTGCACGCGCACCTTGGCGTCCAGCGCCGAGAGCGGCTCGTCCAGCAGCAGCACGCGCGGCTCGGTGACGAGGGCGCGCGCCAGGGCGACGCGCTGCTGCTGCCCGCCCGAGAGCTGGTGCGGGAAGCGGTCCGCGAGATGCCCGAGCCCGACGAGCTCGAGCGCATCGGCGGCGCGGGTCGCGGCATCCTTCTTCCCGATCCCTCGGCGACGCAGGCCGAACGCCGTATTGTCGGCCACCCGCAGGTGGGGGAACAGCGAATACGACTGGAACACCATGCCGATGTCGCGCCGGTTCGTCGGCACGGCCGAGACGTCCTGGCCGCCCAGGCGCACCTCGCCCGCAGTGGCCTTCTCGAGGCCGGCGAGCACGCGCAGCGCGGTGGTCTTGCCGCAGCCGGACGGACCCAGCAGCGACACGAACTCGCCGGGCGCGATGTCGAGGTCGACGCCGTGGAGCACCCTGGTGCTGCCGTACTCCTTGACGACGCCCCGGAACTCGACGCGCGTGCCCTCGCCGGCATCGGCGATCAGCAGGTTGTCGGAGGTCGAGGGGAGTGTGCGGGGCGGGGTGTCGGCGGAGGTCATGAGGGGGTCCTTCCGGTACCGGCGCGACCGGCGCGGCCGATGATCAGCAGCAGCACGAACGCGAAGGCGAGCGCGAGCAGGGTGAAGACGGCCGCGGCGTAGGCGTCCTGCCGGTTGATCACGACCAGGCCGGTCTGGAGCACCTGGCGGTTGAGCAGCGAGGCGATCGTGAACTCGCCGAGCACGACGGCGACCGAGATGAGGGATGCCGCGAGCAGCCCTTGCCGCAGGTTCGGCGCGATCACGCGTACGAGCACGGTGACCCAGCCGGCGCCGAGCGTGCGAGCGGCCTCGGCCAGGGTCTTCACGTCGATCGCGTCGATGGACGCCTGGATCGAGCGGTACGTGAACGGCAGCACGAGGATGCCGTAGGCGAACGCGAGCGTCCACGCGCCTGTGCCGAGCGTGCGCCCGATCTGCAGGTAGATCGGCGCCAGGCCCACGACGAGGACGATCGCGGGGATCGTGATCGGCAGGAGCGCGAGGAACTCGAACCCGCGCCGCAGCTTCGGGAACCGCAGCGCCACGAGCACCATCGTCGGGGTGAACAGGAACAGCACGATGAGCACGGTCACGCCGGCCAGGACGAGCGAGTTGGCCAGCCCCGTCCAGATCGGGGCGTAGCGACGGGCGTTCTCGGGATCGAACAGTGCGACCCAGCGGTCGAGCGAGTACGAGCCGTCGGGCGACGACAGCGTGAAAAGGAACGTCGCGAGGAACGGGATGACGAAGACCAGGCCGACGACCGCGCCGATGATCCAGCGCGCGGCGGGGGACGGGGCGAGCCGGTTCATGCCTGCCACCTCGCGGTGCGGCGCTGGATCAGGGCGTAGCCCCACATCACGACCGCGACGACCACGATCATGCCCAGCGCGAGTGCGCCGGCCAGGTTCTCGCGGCCGAGCAGCGTCTCGCTGGTCAGGGCGGTGCGGATCTGCAGCGGGACGATCTGCGAGCCCTGACTGGCGAGGGCGGCCGCCGTCGCGTAGGAGGAGAACGCGTTCGCGAACAGCAGCAGCAGGCTCGCCAGGAACGACGGCGCCAGCACCGGGAAGCCGATGTGGCGCCAGAACCCGGAGCGTGTGCCGCCGAGCGTGAGGTGCGCCTCGAACCACTGGGGACGAAGGGCCGCCAGCGCCGGCATGAACGTGATGATCATGAGGGGGACCTGGAAGACGAGGTAGGCGGGGATGAGACCGGGGAGGGCGTAGATCCACGCCCCTCCCGCGAAGATGTCGATCCCCAGCGCATCGCGGAGGAACTTCGTGACGACCCCCTGCGTCCCGATCGCCGCGATCATCGTGAACGCGAGCATGACGCCGCCGAACTGGGCGAGGACGCCGGAGGCGGCATCCACCGTCGTCCGCACGAACCCGGTCTCGGGAAGGCCGAGCATCGCGTAGCAGACCAGCGCGCCGATCACCGCGCCGACCACCGCCGTGAGCAGCGACACCCACGTGGAGTTCCAGAACGTCGCGAGGATGACGGGATCGCCGAGCGCGGCGAGGTTGTCGAAGGTGAAGGCGCCGTCGCCGTCGAACAGGCCCGACGCCACCGCGATCACCGTCGGCAGTGCGAGGAACAGCAGCACGTAGGCCGCGAACGGCGTGAGCCCCAGCCACGACCAGTCGGGTGCGGGGCGGCCCCGCCGCGCCGGAGCCGATGGCTCCGACGCGACGGGGTCGATCACGCGGTCCTGATCGGGACCGGTGAGGGTTCGGACGGTGGTCACTGGACCGCTGCGGCCCACTCTTCGCCGAGGAGCGTGCCGGCGTTGGCCGACTGCTCCTCCGTGGGGACGACCGTCTCCTCGGGAGCGGTCGGGAGCGCGTCGGCCAGATCCTGGTCGATCGTGCCGGCCTCGATCATGGCCTCCATGCGCACGGGGCGCGCGCCGCCCTTCAGCCACAGGTTCTGCACCTCGTCGCTGTAGAGGAACTCCTGCCACAGGCGCGCCGCGGCCGGGTGCGGGGCATCCTTGTTGATCGCCTGGTTGTAGTAGCCGGCGTAGCCGACGCCCGGGAAGACGACCGTCTCCCAGGTGGGCACATCCGCCTGGTGCGCGGCGTTGAGGTAGTCCCAGTCGAAGACGACGGGGGTCTCGCCGCTGGCGACCGTCGCACTGGTGACGTCGAGTTTCAGCATGTTGCCGGCGGCGTTGAGCTTCGAGAACCAGTCGATCCCGGGCTGGAAGTCGTCGAGCGTGCCGTCGGACTGGACCGTCGCGAGGCCGACGGCGGCGAACGCCGCACCGGCCTGCGTCGGGTCGCCGTTGATGGCGACAGAGCCCTTGTAGGCCTCGCCGAGCAGGTCGTCGAGCGACTCCGGGGCGTCGAAGCGGGCCGAGTCGTAGCCGACCGACATGTACCCGCCGTAGTCGCCGACGAACAGGCCCGTCGACTCCTTGAGCGCGTCGGGGATGTCGTCCCACGTCTGCACCTGGTACGGCGCGAACCAGTCGGTGTTCTGCAGCGCGACGGTGAGGCCGAGGTCGAACACGTCGGGCGCGGTGTCCAGGCCCTCGTTCGTCTCTGCGGCCTGGATCTCCTCGGCCGACGAGACGTCGGGCGACTGCTCGTTGACCGTGATCTCGGGGTAGCGCTCGGCGAACAGATCGAGGATCTCGCCGTAGTTCGCCCAGTCGCGGGGGAGGGCGATGACGTTCAGCTGGCCTTCGGCCTCGGCCGCGGTCTCGAGGTCTTCCAGCGTGCCGAAGTCGGCGAGGCTCGTGGCGCTCGCCGCGTCGGAGGCGGAGTCCGGCGCGTCGGCGGCGCCGGCCGAGCCGGCGCAGCCGGCGAGGGCGATCGCGGCGATCGTGAGGGCCGCCGTGGTCGCCAAGAGGCGACGCGGGGTGGGACGGGACATGTTTCGTTCCTCTCGGGTGATTCCGTGCACGCCGAAGCGTGTTCGGGATTCGGGGACGAGAGGACGCTACGGACACGCGGTGACGCGCGGCCCGGTCGCGGGTGAACGTTCGGTGATCCCCGGGTGGACGATGCCGAGCGGATGCCCCGGAGCGTCGTGGTCAGACGGTCAGGCGTTCGCGCAGCGCGGTGAGTTCGGCATCCGTCAGTCCTCCGGACTGCAGATACGCGGCCGACCCGCCCTCGCCGTCGATCCAGGTGAGAGCCTGCTCGATGGCGGCGGGCGGGGTCTTGGTCACGAGGGTGCGCAGGGAGTCGGTGATCGGCACGCCCATCGCAGTCAGGGTGCCGAGCATGCCCTGGGCCCACGGGCCCGCGAGATTCTCCTGCGACGACGCGTAGTCCGCGACGATCGCGTCCCGCTCGACGCCCGCGGCGTCGAGCATGAGCGCGACTGCGACACCGGTGCGGTCCTTGCCCGCCGTGCAGTGCACGAGCACCGCCGTCGGCTCGTCGTCGGTGGACGCCCCCACGAGGCGCGCCAGCCCGGCGAAGGTCTCGGCGCCGTGGGTGAGCATCGACACGTACAGCTCGCCGAGAGTGGGCAGCTGCGCGAGCACCGTGGCGAACGACTCCGGCACCGCGGTGCCCGACGCAGCCGCCGGCTGCGGCAGCGCTCCCTCGAGGAGCGTGAGCGACTCGACGCGGAAGGGGCGCGACGGCGGCAGGCGATCGGGCGCCATCTGCTGTTCGACGGGGGTGCGGAAGTCGGCGATCACCCCGACGGCCGTGTCGGCGAGCTGCGCGAGCCCGTCGTCGGTCAGCGCGTTGAGCGCCGCCGAACGGTAGAGCACGCCGCTGCGGCTCACGCCGCCTGAGGTCAGCGGCATCCCGCCGGTGTCACGGAAGTTGAACAGACCCTCGATCGCCATGCGATTCACCCTAGCCGCAGGCGGCGAGGTGTCCGGGCGTCAGGGGGCGAGGCGCGTCGGACCGCGGAAGAGGTAGGTGACCTCGCGGATCGAGGACTCGCCCAGCAGCAGCATCAGCACGCGCGCGAGGCCCATGCCGAACCCGCCGTGGGGCGGGGCGCCGTAGCGGAAGAAGTCGAAGTAGAAGTCGAGGTGCTCGGCTCCGAGCCCCTTCTCCTTGGCCTGCTCGATCAGCACGTCGACGCGGTGCTCGCGCTGGGCGCCCGTGGTGATCTCGACGCCCTTGAACAGCAGGTCGTACGACTTGGTCAGCCCCGTCTCCTCGTCGCGCATGTGGTAGAACGCGCGGATCTCGGGGTGGTAGTCGGTGATGAAGACGAACTGGTGGCCGTAGGTCTCCTCGACGTAGGCCGAGATCTGGCGCTCGCCCTCGGGGTCGAGGTCGCCGTCGGTGCGGGGGATCTCATAGCCGCGGCTCTTGACGATCTCGCGTGCCTCGGCCAGCGGGATGCGCGGGAACGGGATCGCCGGCACCTGCACCTCGAGGCCGAACAGCTCCTCGATCTCGGCGCCGTGCTTGTCTTTGACGGCCTGGAACGCGGTCTGCAGGAGCTCTTCCTGCATGCTCGCGACGTCCTCGTGCGAGTCGATCCAGCTGATCTCGGCGTCCACCGACGTGAATTCGGTGGCGTGGCGCGACGTGAAGGAGGGGTCGGCGCGGAAGGCGGGGGCGATCTCGAAGATCTTGCCGAAGCCGGCGACCTGCGCCATCTGCTTGAAGAACTGCGGCGACTGCGCGAGGTACGCGGTCTGGTCGCCGAAGTACTCGAGCGAGAACAGCTCCGCGTTGGACTCGGAGGCGGAGGCCATGAGCTTGGGCGAGTGCACCTCGATGTAGTCGCGCTCGATCCAGTACGAGCGGAAGGCGTGCTCGAGCGTGGTCTGCACGCGGAAGATCAGGTTGTTGCGGCGCTGGCGCAGGTCGAGGAAGCGCCAGTCCATCCGCTTGTCCAGGCCCGAGTCTGCCGCGATCGGCGTCTCGGGCAGGGCCGCGGCGGCGATGTCGAGCGTACCGATCTTGATCTCGACGCCGCCGAGCTTGACGCGCTCGTCGTGCTTGAGCTCGCCGGTGACCGTGAGGAACGTGCCGGTGGCGAGGTTCGAGATGAGGTCGGTGAGGGCCAGGGCCGCGGCATCCTGCTCGCTGTCGTCCTCTGCCGGGCGCGTGGCCGGGTTGACCAGCTGGACCGCGCCCGACTCGTCGCGAAGGATGACGAACTGCACCTTCTTCTGATCGCGGACGGTCTCGACCCACCCGGACACCGACACCGGACCGTCGGGGAGACCCTGAAGCTGCTTGACGAGGACGCGTTCGCTCACGAGCGACAAGTCTACGTGCCCGTCCGGCGTCGCCTTCTCGCCGAAGAACGCGACCCCCGCTACCATGCGGGGCATGACCTCGCCGGAACCTGAGACGCCCGTGCCCGCGGGGACCGCGCCGGCGGTTCCGCCCGCGTACCCCGGAGGCCCGGCGTACGTGGCCCCGCCCGAGCGGCCCGCGAAGCAGCCGGTCAAGGTGCTGGACGTCGTCGTCACGATCGTGCTGCTCGTCGCCGACGCGATCCTCGCGGGCCTGGCCTCGCTGATGGGGATGTTCCTCGTGATGGCGTCCGACTCGTGCGGCGTCCGCGACTGCAACGTCGACCTCATCACCCTCGGGTGGCTGATGGGCATGATCCTGCCGTGGGTGGCGTTCATCGCGACCGCCGCGGTCGCGATCGTGCTGATGGTCAAGCGCCGGCTCGCGTTCTGGGTGCCGCTGGCCGGAGCAGCCCTCATCGCGCTGTCCCTCGTGGCCGCGTTCATCGTCGCCTCGTCCGCGGTGCCCGGCTCCACGCTCTGAACCCGGCCCGCTCCCACGCGGTCCATCGAGGTCCGGGGGTCTGCACCCGGGATTCGTTCATCCTCGTTGCGTAGCGTGACGGGAGTCGCGCCCGCACGGTCGCGGCCGCCGCCACGTACTGCCACCGACGGACGGGATCCGACGAATGACGACTGCGACGACGACCGACGGCTCCTGGCTCACCGCCCTGGCGGACTGGGCCGTGTCGCTGATGGACGTGATCGGGCCTGCCGGGGCGGGCATCGCGATCGCGATGGAGAACCTGTTCCCGCCGCTGCCGAGCGAGGTGATCCTGCCGATGGCGGGGCTCGCCGCAAGCCGCGGATCGTTCTCCGTGGTCGAGGCGCTCGCGTGGACCACCGCGGGGTCGGTGGTCGGAGCACTCCTCCTCTACGGGCTCGGTGCGTGGCTCGGGATCGCGCGCCTGCGCGCGATCGCGTCCAGGGTGCCGCTGCTGCACCCCGAGGACATCGACCGCACCGTCGCGTGGTTCGGGCGTCACGGCGGCAAGGCGGTGTTCTTCGGCCGGATGATCCCCATCTTCCGGAGCCTCATCTCCATCCCCGCGGGCATCACGCGGATGCCGGTGCTGCGCTTCACGCTGCTGACGGCGACGGGAAGTCTCGTCTGGAACTCGATCTTCGTCCTGTCGGGCTTCTTCCTCGGGGAGTCCTGGCACATCGTCGAGCGGTACGCCGACGTTCTCCAGTACGTCGTGATCGCCGCGGCGGTCCTCGGCGTGGCCTGGTTCCTCTACGTGCGGATCCGCGCGCTCCTCGAGTCCCGCGGCGCCCCGCGCGGCCCCGAGCCCGAGCTGGACTGACCCCGCACTGGGCGAACGCTCAGCCGGTCCACAGAAGACGCCCACGTAGACTGGGCCGGTGCCCGCAGCCCGTCTCCATCTCGTGCGCCACGGGGAGGTCCACAACCCCGCCCGCGTGCTCTACGGGCGACTCCCCGGATACGGGCTCAGCGCCGACGGGCGCCGCATGGCGCGTCAGGCCGCGGAGTACGTGAAGTCGCTCGACCGGCCGGTGTCGGCCCTGGTGTGCTCGCCGCTGCAGCGCACGCGGGAATCGGCCGAGCCGTTCACCGAGATCTTCGGCCTGGCCCCCGTCGTCGACGAGCGGGTCATCGAGCCCACCAACGTGTTCGAGGGCAAGCGGATGGCGAAGGCCCTCGTGAACCCGTGGAACTGGCGGCACCTCCGCAAGCCGGCCCTGCCGAGCTGGGGGGAGCCGTATGCCGACGTCGTGGGCCGCATGAACGCCGCCATGACGCAGGCATGGGATGCCGCGGAGTCCGGTGACGTCGTCATCGTGTCGCACCAGCTCCCGATCTGGATCACCCACCTCGCGGTCGCCGGGCTCCCGCTCCGGCACGACCCTCGCGCGCGACGCTGCGCGCTGTCGAGCGTGACGAGCTTCGAGATGGTCGATGGAAAGTGGACCGAGACCGCGTACGCCGAACCGGCGTCGACGGCCGGTGCGGTGGATGTGGGGGCGGTATGACCCTTCGACGGGCTCAGGGACCGATTGTGCGGCGGACGCGGGCGGCGGCATCCGCTCTCCTCGTCTTCGGATTGATCGCCGGCCTCGCCGCGTGCACGAGCGACCCGCTCGCCGAGCAGTACCGCGCCGGTGACAACAAGGGCTTCGTCGCCGCCGACGGCTTCCGGGTGGACCCGATCCCCGCCGACGAGCGCACGGAGCCCGTGGACTTCGAGGGCGTGCTCGACACCGGCGGCACGACCTCCAGCGCCGACTACGCCGGCGAGGTGCTCGTGGTGAACTTCTGGTACGCCGGCTGCGCCCCGTGCCGTGTCGAGGCGCCCGAGCTGGCGGCGGTCGACGCCCAGTTCGAGGGCCAGGGCGTGTCGTTCCTCGGGGTGAACCTCTACGACGGCGCTGCGGCGTCGCAGGCGTTCGCCGAGAAGTATGGGGTGGAGTACCCCAGCGCCCTGGCGACCGAAGACGGCTCGATCAAGCTCGCCTTCGCGGGCGAGACGCCGCTCAACGCGGTGCCGGTCACACTGGTGCTCGACAAGCAGGGCCGCGTCGCCGCGCGCCTGGTCGGCCAGATCGAAGAGGCGTCGATCCTCGAGACCATCGTGCGCGAGACGCTGGAGGAGTCGTGAGCCTCGGCGAGCTCGTCGCCGACGGGTCGCTGCTGGTCGCCGTCCCCATCGCGCTCCTCGCCGGGGCGATCTCGTTCCTCTCGCCCTGCGTGCTGCCCCTCGTGCCGGGCTACCTCGGCTTCATCGGCGGCGCTGTCAGCGCCCGCCCGGAGTCCGCCCGGCGGACAGTCGCACCGGGGGCGGAGGATTCGGCCGCGGGCATCCGCCCGGACGCCGATCCTCCGACCGGCGGAAGGGCGACGGATGCCTCGGCCCGGCGTGCCGCGACCGTGACGGCCGCCGAGAGCCCGGCCCGTGGGCGCCTGGTGCTCGGCGTGCTCCTGTTCATCGCGGGGTTCACCGTGGTGTTCGTCAGCATGGCGATGCTCGGAGGGACCCTCGGCCGCTTCCTCCTGGAGTACCAGGACCTCATCACGCGCATCCTCGGCGTCGTCATCATCGCGATGGGCCTCGTCTTCATCGGGTGGTTCGGTCTGGCCCAGCGCATCACGCGTCCGCAGGTGAGGGGCAACCTCGGGCTCATCGGCGCGCCGCTGCTGGGCATCGCGCTCGGCATCGGGTGGGCGCCCTGCATCGGCCCGACCCTCGCGGTGATCCTCACGATGTCGTTCGACTCCGGCTCGGCCGCGCGGGCCGCGCTGCTGGGAGTCGCGTACTCGCTGGGGCTCGGCATCCCGTTCCTGCTCCTCACGCTGGGGTTCGGCTGGGCGACCCGCTCGGTGTCGTTCGTGCGGCGCCACATCCGCGTCGTCAACCTCATCGGCGGCGCGCTGCTCATCGTCCTCGGCCTCCTCATGGTGACCGGCGTCTGGACGGCCGTCATGGCCCAGCTCCAGGGGGTGTTCTCCAGTGTCCCGGCCCCGCTCTGATGCTCCGGAAGGTTCCACGACCGACGACATGACCGACCCGCTCCGGCCTTCGGACCACGCCGACTCCGCGGCATCCGACATCACCCAGCCCGCCCTCGGCGTGGTCGGGTGGCTGCGCTGGGGCTGGCGCCAGCTGACCTCGATGCGCACCGCGCTGGTGCTGCTGCTGCTCCTGGCGATCGCCGCCGTCCCCGGCTCGCTCGTGCCGCAGCGCAGCGCCGACCCCAACGGCGTGCGGCAGTACTTCGTCGACAACCCCGACCTCGCGCCGGTGCTCGACAACCTGAGCCTGTTCGACGTGTACACGTCGCCCTGGTTCTCGGCGATCTACATCCTGCTGTTCGTCTCGCTGGTGGGCTGCGTCATCCCGCGCACCAAGCATCACTACAAGGCGATGCGCGCGCAGCCGCCGCGCACCCCCGCGCGGCTGGCCCGGCTGGACGCGCACCGCTCCGAGATCCTGGAGTACCAGGACGACACGGATGCCGCGGCCGCCGCCGCGACCGCGATCGAGGCCGCCCAGCAGCAGCTGCGCAAGGCGGGCTACCGTGTGGCCCGCTACGACGGCGCACGGGCGCTGTCGGTCTCGGCCGAGCGCGGGTATCTGCGCGAGACCGGCAACCTGGTCTTCCACGGCGCGCTGGTGGGCGTGCTGCTCGCGGTCGGCATCGGCGGCGGGTTCACCTACACCGGCCAGACGGTCATCATCGAGGGCCGCACGTGGGTCAACACGATGCTCGACTACACGTCGTTCAACCCGGGGCGCTTCGTCGACGAGGACGCCCTGCAGCCCTACGGGCTCACGCTCGACGACTTCGGGGTCTCGTACGTCACCCCCGGTCAGCAGGGTGCGGGACAGGCCGGCGACTTCGTGGCGCACCTGACCACGCAGTTCCCGAAGGCCGACGCCGAGGAGGGCGAGGTGCGCGTCAACCACCCCCTCCAGATCGCCGGCGACAAGGTCTACCTGATGGGCAACGGCTACGCGCCGACCATCACGATCCGAGACGCCGACGGCGACGTGGTCTTCTCGGAGTCCGTGCCATTCCTGCCGCAGGACAACAACATGACCTCGCAGGGCGTCGTGAAGGTGCCGGACGGCCTGCGCGAGCAGGTGGGTCTGGTGGGCTTCTTCTATCCCACCGCTCAGGAGCTCACCAACGGCGCCTACACCTCGGTGTACGGCGATCTCGAGTACCCGATGCTCACCTTCTGGGTGTACGCCGGCGACCTCGGCATCGACGGGGGCGTGCCGAAGTCGGTGTACACGCTCGACCCCAGCGAGATGACCCAGCTCGCGGGCGGCGACTCCGGCACCGAGTCGCTCGCGCTGAAGCCGGGTGACACCGTCGACCTTCCGGACGGCCTCGGCACGATCACCTTCGAGAACGAGACACCCGACGCCGCCGGCTTCCAGGACTCGGTCAAGCGGTACGTGTCGCTGTCGATCCACCGGGACGCCGCAGCGACGTGGGTGCTCGTGTTCGCCGTGCTCGCGACGGCGGGCCTGCTCGCCGCCCTCTTCGTGCCCCGCCGGCGCA
>Ga0160448_100212_pt1 | contig 24176 bp, 20 predicted proteins | sample HID1973M_E1MG_FD_108269 | JGI IMG/M metagenome (GOLD analysis project Ga0160448, IMG submission 108269) | Enriched mosquito-associated microbial communities from UW Madison campus, WI, USA - HID1973M_E1 MG | ecosystem: Host-associated > Arthropoda: Insects > Digestive system > Unclassified ...
CCCGAACTCGGAAGTGAAACGCAGCCGCGCCGATGGTAGTGTGGCTCAAGCCATGCGAGAGTAGGTCATCGCCAGGGGCTTTATCCCGCAAACCCCCAGCCTTTTGGCTGGGGGTTTGTCTTTTGTGCGTTCGAAACTCGGCCTTACACTGTCCCCATGCCTGAGTTGCCCGAAGTCGAAACCACCCTGCGCGGCTTGTCGCCGCATCTGCTCGAACGCACGATCCATGGCGTCATCCTGCGGCGCCCGGACCTTCGCTGGCCGATTCCCGCGGAGATCGAGCAACGCCTGCCCGGGGCAAAAATCACCGGCCTGCAGCGTCGGGCCAAGTACCTGCTGATCGAAACCGATGCCCCGGGGGCGGCGATCCTGCACCTGGGCATGTCCGGCAGCCTGCGCGTGCTGCCCGGTGATACGCCCGTGCGCGCCCACGATCATGTCGACATCAGCCTCGATAATGGTCGCATCCTGCGCTTCAACGACCCCCGGCGCTTCGGCAGCCTACTCTGGCAGGCCGCGGGCGACACCCATCCCCTGCTGGCGGGCCTGGGCCCGGAACCGCTCTCGGACGACTTCGATGGCGACTATCTGTTCGCGCTCAGCCGCGGCCGACGGGTGCCGGTGAAGACCTTCCTGATGGACCAGCAGGTCGTGGTCGGCGTCGGCAACATCTACGCGGCCGAGAGCCTGTTCAGGGCAGGCATCAGCCCGCTGCGCGAGGCCGGCAAGGTCTCGCGCGAACGCTATGGCCGGCTCGCGCTGGCCGCCAGGGACATCCTCGCCCACGCCATCGAGCGCGGCGGGACCACCCTGCGCGATTTCATCAGTCCTGACGGCGCGCCCGGCTATTTCGAACAGGAGCTGCTCGTCTATGGGCGCGACGGCGAAGCCTGTCGTGAATGCGGCAAAGCCCTGCGCCATGCCACGATCGGCCAGCGGGCCACGGTGTGGTGCCCGCGCTGCCAGCGCTGAGTTTCTTCACGCCGCGCGGCCAGCGCACGACTATATTCCGCGCCATTGAAGGGGCACATGGCACGGACTGCGAGATGGCCGAAACGACGGATATCACCCTATGGCTGGATTCCGCGCGCGCGGGCGATCGCGCGGCGCTGGATCGTGTCCTGTCGACGCTGTATCGCGAACTGCATGCGATGGCCCGCCGGCAGCTCGCCGGCCAGCAGAACCACACGCTGGACCCGACCTCGCTGGTCCATGAGTCCTACCTCAAGCTGCTGGGCGCCAGTGGCGGAGCCCGCTTCGACGATCGTGCGCACTTCTTCGCCTACGCCGCCTCGGCGATGCGCAGCGTGGTGGTCGACTACGCGCGCAACCGCCTGGCACGCAAGCGCGGCGGCGATCTCAAGCGAGTCGCGGAGATCCCCGAAGACAGCGACAGCGGCGTGCGCCTGGACGAGAACCTGCTGGCACTGGATGTCGCCCTCAACCGCCTGCATGACCTGGACCCGCGCCTGGCACGGGTAGTCGAGCTGCGTTACTTCGGCGGGCTGTCGGAACTGGAGATTGCCGAGCTGATGCAACGTTCCGAGCGCAGCATCCGCCGCGATTGGCAGAAGGCGAGGATGCTGCTGTTGGCGTCGATGCAGGAGCCCTGATCGCGATGGATGCCGAGCGCTGGCGGCGCCTGTCCCCCCTGCTCGACGAGCTGCTCGAACTGGAGGCCGACCTGCGCGAACAGCGACTGTCGCAGCTGCAGCAGGCCGAACCGGGCCTGGCCGCGGAACTGCGTGCGCTGCTGGCCATCGAACACGACAGCGATGCCTTCATCTGCGAGCCCCTGCTTGGCCACCACGAGCAGGCGGCTGCGCCGGGTGACCCGGTCGGGCCTTACCGGCTGGTGCGCCAGCTTGGCGAGGGCGGCATGGGACAGGTCTGGCTGGCCGTCGACGCACGCATCGATAGCGAACCGCCGGTAGCTTTGAAACTGCTGCGCGCCGACCTGGCCGACCCGCACCTGCGCGCCCGGTTCCTGCGCGAGCGCGACATGCTCGCGCTGCTGTCGCACCCGCGTATCCCGCGCCTGCGCGATGCCGGTGCCGACGGTACCGGCCAGCTCTACCTGGCGCTGGAGTATGTCGAGGGACAATCGATCACTACCCATTGCGAGCGCACGCGGCCTTCGGTGGAGACTCGCATTGCGTTGTTCCTGCAGGTCTGCGAAGCGCTGGCGCACGTGCACGCGCAGGGTGTCGTGCATCGCGATGTCAAACCGTCCAACGTCCTGGTCGACGCGCACGGTGCCGTTAGCCTGCTGGACTTCGGCATCGCCCGGCGCCTGGGGCCAGCCGAGCCGGTCGCGGCCGGGGGCGACGAGCGTGCCTTCACCCTGCACTACGCCGCTCCGGAGCAGATCCGCGGCGAAGACAGCGGCATCGCCGCCGATGTCTATTCACTCGGCGTGGTGCTCTACGAACTGCTGTGTGGAGAAAAACCCTATCGGCTGCGGCGCCACGCCGATGCCGAATGGGAGCGCTCGGTGCTGCGTGCCGACGTCGCGCCACCCTCGCGCATGCTCGACAGGCAATCGGGCAGCGCGGCCGATCCGGCGCGCGCGCGCCGCGCCGCCTGCCTGCGCGGGGATCTCGATGCGATTGCCCTCAAGGCGCTGCACAAGGTGCCCGGACAGCGTTATGCCAGTGTCGCCGCGCTCGCCGACGACCTGCGGCGGTGGCGTGGCTGCGATCCGGTCGCCGCCCGCACGCCTGGCCTGGCCTATCCATGGCTGCGCTGGCTGCAACGCCGCCGCCTGTGGCCGATGCCGCCGCGTTGAAGCAACCACGGTCGACCGCGACAGGTGACAATGCGGGCCCGTTCCATGGAGCCGAACCATGACCGATCGCATCGGACGTCGCCGCTTCCTGCCAGCCAGCCTGCTGCTGGCGCCGGCGATCGCACTGGCGGCGGTCGCCCCATCCGCCGCGCCGCTGGTGCTCGACAACGGCCACGTGCGGCTGGAGGCTACCGACGCCTTCGGTGGGCGTGTGCTGGCCTGGCACCTGGTTGGCGAGCCGAACGTGCTCAAGGTCGGCGATGCCGTGCGCAGCCAGCCGCGCCCGGCGTGGTCGGCGCAGGCGGGCGACATCGCCTACCTCGGTCATGACGTATGGGTCGGGCCACAGAGCGGATGGTGGCTGCACCAGGACGTCAATCCCGCGCGTCGCCAGGCGGCTGCGAACTGGCCGCCGGATCCGTACCTGTCGCTGGCGCGTACCCGCATCGTCGCGCGCGACGGCCAGCACTTCGTCATCGAAGGCGTGGACAGCCCGGTCACCGGCGTGCGACTGCGCAAAACGGTGCGTCTGGACCCGCAGGCGGCGGACAGCGTGTGGCTCGACGCGCAGGCGCGTAACATCCGCGACACCCCGATCGCCTGGGACCTGTGGTTCAACACCCGGGTGGCAGCCAGTACCCGCGTGTTCGTGCCCGTCGCCGACGCCGCTGCCGACATCGACCTGCAGCCCTCGACCGATGCCGGCACAACCGCACCGCGCCATGCCTGGTCGGGCGGCCTGTTCGAGCTGACCGCCCACTCCGGCGATGACACCCTCATCCAGCGCGGCAAGTACCGGCTGCAACCCTCGGCCGGCTGGATGGCCGGGTTTGCCGGTCGCCAGGTGCTGTTGATCCGGTTCGAACACCAACCGCGCGAACGCATCCACCCCGAGCAGGGCCAGGTCGAGCTGTACCTGGATGCGGCCTCGCGTACGCCCGGCGATGGCCTGATGGAGATGGAGGTCCACGCGCCGTACCGCCAGCTGGCGCCCGGCGAAAGCATGCAGGCCGGCGAGCGCTGGACGCTGCTGCGCTACGACGGCGCGGACCAGCCGGCTGCACAGCGCCAATTCCTCTGCCGGCAGGCCGCGCGCCTGCAGTTGGATCACGCCTGCGATGGCTGACCGGCCCGCATTCATCGTCCAGCCATCGGGGTGACGGCCGGCTGGATATGATGTGCGTCCCCTCCCGTCCCTGCCGAACGGCCCCATGGAACGACGCCAATTCCTCAAGACCGCCACCGCCGCGCTGGCCAGCCTCGGCCTGCCGGCCATCCCGTCCTGGGCATTGGCGGCCAACGCGGTCGGCCTGCGGCGTCTGGGCGAGCCGACGCCCTTCGATTTCGCCACGCTGAAAGGCCAGGCACGGGCGCTGGCCAACGCGCCCTACCAGAGCCACAAGCGGGTGCTGCCCGCTCCGGTGGAAGGCCTGACCTGGGACCAGTACCAGTCCATCGGTTATCGCCAGGACCATGCGCTGTGGGCCGACCAGCCGGGGAAGTTCCAGGCCAAGTTCTTCCATCTCGGCCTGTACTTCCATTCGCCGGTGCGCATGTTCGACGTGGTCGACGGCAAGGCGCAGGAGCTGGCCTATGACCCGGCCGCCTTCGATTACGGCAAGAGCGGCCTGCAGGGCAAGGGCCTGCCGAGGGACCTGGGCTTCGCCGGCTTCCGCCTGAACACCCGCAAGGACACCAACCGAGATTTCGCCGCCTTCCTCGGCGCCAGCTATTTCCGCGCGGTCGGCGCGGAAGGCCAGTATGGCCAGTCGGCGCGCGGCCTGGCGATCGACACCGGCACCGGCAGGCCGGAGGAGTTCCCGGACTTCATCGCCTACTTCCTCGAACAGCCGGCCGCCGACTCCGACACCGTCGTCGTCTATGGCCTGCTCGATTCGCCGAGCATCGCCGGTGCCTATCGCTTCGCCATCACCAATGGCGAGGTGCTGGTGATGGACATCGACAGCGCACTGTATCCGCGCAGGACGATCGAACGACTGGGCATCGCTCCGTGTACCAGCATGTACCAGACCGGCGAGAACGACCGCCGCATGGCCTGGGACTGGCGCCCGGAAATCCACGATACCGACGGCCTGTCGATGTGGACCGGCGGCGGCGAGTGGATCTGGCGTCCGCTGGCCAACCCGCCGCAGCTGCGCTTCAACATGTTCGTCGACGAGAATCCGCGTGGCTTCGGCCTGCTGCAGCGCGACCGCAATTTCGATCATTACCAGGACGACGGCGTGTTCTATGAGAAGCGTCCCTGCCTGTGGGTCGAGCCGAAGAACGGCTGGGGTCGTGGCTCGGTGCAGCTGGTGGAGATCCCCACGGTCGATGAGACGTTCGACAACATCGTCGCGTTCTGGAATCCCGAAGCCAAGCCGCAACCCGGGCAGGAGCTGCTGGTCGGCTATCGGCTGTACTGGGGCGCGCATCCGCCGGCAAGTTCGCCGCTGGCGCTGTGCGTGGCCACGCGCACCGGCCTGGGCGGGGTGATCGGGCAGAAGCGCACGCATTTCTCCTGGCGCTTCGCGGTTGATTTCGCCGGTGGCGAACTGGCTGCGCTGGCCAAGGCCAACAACCTGGAAATCGAGCCGGTGCTGCAGGTCACGCGCGGCAAGACCGAGATCGTCTCGGCGCGGCCGCTGCACGAGATCAACGGCTACCGGGCGATGTTCGACGTGGTGCCGCCGGATGATTCCAGCCAGCAGATCGACATCCGACTGTTCCTGCGCCTGAAGGGCCGGCCGCTGACCGAAACCTGGCTGTACCAGTGGACGCCGCCGGCGGCGGCGGAGCGCAAGCTCTACTGAGGGACGCAGGCCGCGCCGTCTCCGGCGCGGCCCCGTTGGCGAGGGTCAGTGATCCTCGTCCTTCGGCTCGGCCGATGACGGTGGCTGCGAGCCGAGGTCCTGGACATCGCCGATGTCCACGCGTCCAGGCGTGCGGCCATCCCAGACATAGTCCTGCATCCGCCAGTAGGTCTCCGGATCCCAGAACTGCTTGGCGTAGAACACCTGCGGATCGATGGCGCCACCACGCGGCGTGTTGATCGACACCAGCTGGCCTTCCGAGTAACCGAGCAGGCCACCGGTACCGCGTAGCGCCTCGCGGCGCATGACCCGGGCCTGCCGCGGCTTAGCCACCGCGTCGCCGTACTCGCCCAGCATCTTCTGGTCCAGGCCCACCGCGCGCTTGCGCTCCTCCGGCGTGAGCTGGTTCCAGTACTCCATCTTGCGTGCCTGGAAGGCGTCGTAGCCGCGCTCGGCGGCCAGCGCCATCCACAGGAATCCCATCACGTGGTCCACGTCCACGCCCTGGCCTTCCCAGTACATTTCACCGATGCGCGCCTGCGAGGGCTTGTCGGCGAAGCGTGCTGCCAGCCGGTACTTCTTCAGCGCGTCGGGGAAATCGCCGCGCCGGTCGGCGGAAATGGCGGCCTTGCGATAGAACAGGTCCAGATGGGCTTCCAGGAAGCCGTCGGTCAGTACCTGGGCCGGGAAGTCCTGGTAGGACTGCTCCGTGTCGGCTGCACGGACAGCCCCGACGCACGAGCCCAGGGCGAGCCCAAGCGCACACAGGCGGATCAAATGCCGCATGTCCTCTCTCCTTGAGAATTGCCCCCCGATTCTGCACCCCGGGTGCGTCCACGCAACCCAACCAATGGCCTAGGGTTCGCTGCCGTTCACCAGGGCAGCGACTCCTGCAGCGGCTCGATGCGACCTTCGCCGCGCATGATCTTCTTGAACTCGGCGCGGCTGACCGAGACATAGCGCTCGTTGCCGCCGATCTCCACCTGCGGGCCGTCCTGCACCGCGTGGCCGTGTTCATCCACGCGTACCGTCATCGTGGCCTTGCTGCCGGTGTGGCAGATGGTCTTGATCTCCTGCATTTCGTCGGCCCAGGCCAGCAGGTACTGGCTGCCTTCGAACAGCTCGCCGCGGAAATCCGTGCGCAGGCCATAGCACAGCACCGGGATGCGCAGCCGGTCGACCACCTCGCTGAGTTGCCAGACCTGTGCGCGGGTGAGGAACTGGGCCTCGTCGACAAGCACGCAGTCCAGCTCGCCGCGGTCCCGGATGTCCTCTTCGACCAGCCGCAGCAGGTCGCGGTCGCGGTCGAACGGCTGGCCCTCGGCACGCAGGCCGATCCGCGAAGCCACGACCCCGCTACCGGCGCGATGGTCCAGCCGGGGCGTGAGGATCAGCGTGCGCATGCCGCGCTCGCGATAGTTGTGCGCGGATTGCAGCAGGGTGGTGGTCTTCCCCGCATTCATCGCCGAATAGTAGAAATAGAGCTTGGCCATGGCGGAATTCTAGCCGCTGGGCGGCGACTGGAATTCCCTGGCGCCGGTGCTCCGGCGATGCTCGGGGCGGTTCGGCGCCTTCCAGCGCGGCGGCCGGCAGCGTGGCATGTCCTGGGGGCTTGCCGCGTTCCGGGCCGACCTGGTCGTCAGATCCCTTCCCTCACGGGTTCGGGAGCGCCCAGCCGGATGTCCTCGCGCGGCGGGTTGAGCTGGCGCTCCTGCCATTTCCAGTAGAGCTCGGGTTTCCAGTAAGTGTCGCGATAGAACCGCGCGGCACTGACCGAACGGTTGCAGATCAGCCGGGAGTCGGAGATGCGCCAGTCCCCGATGCACAGGTCCACCATGGCCGCGCGGCTTCCGGTGCGCGACCCCACGACATTCTTCTGCGCCAGCCGCATCACCTTCTCCAGCCGCGGCTGGGCGACGTCGTCGGCGTATTCGGCATAGATCGCCTTGCCTTCGCGCACCGCACGCTCGCGTTCAGCCGTATCCAGTGCTGCCCAGTAGCGCTCGCGTTCGACCAGCAACAGGGGGGTGCCGCGCTCGGCGGCCAGGTCCATCCAGGCATAGGCCAGCGCCCGGTCCTGGGCCACCCCGGCGCGGCCATCCCACAGCATCTGCGCCAGGAAGGCCTGCGAGAGCTTGTCGGCATGGCGTGCGGCGAGCCGGAAGTAGCGTTCCGCCTCGGCGCCGTTGCCGCGATCGAGCGCGCCCATGCCGCGCAGGCGATAGAGCATGTCGGGATGGGCGGACATGAACGACTCGGACACGACCATGTCGTAGTCCGCCGGATCCACTCCGGGAATGGGAGCGCCGGCCGGCAGCTCCGCCGCGCCGGCCGTGCGAGCCAGGACCAGCATGAGGCCCAGCCCTGCCGTTGTCGCGATGCCGTACCGCATGGGCGCCTTCCTTTGCCTTTAACGGAATGCCCGAATACTGCAAGCCCGCCGGCACGTCAAGCTGCAGGCCCGGTCCCGGTCCCGGCTACAATGCACGGGTTCACGGAAGTACTCATGCACGGCTTGAATCCCCCCCAGCGCGCCGCGGTCCTGCACTGCGAAGGTCCCCTGTTGGTGCTGGCCGGCGCCGGCAGCGGCAAGACGCGCGTGATCGTGGAGAAGATCGCCCACCTGATCGCCAGCGGCCGCTACCCGGCCCGGCGCATCGCCGCGATCACCTTCACCAACAAGTCGGCCAAGGAAATGCGCGAGCGCGTGTCCAAGCGCATCCGCGGCGAGGCGGCCGATGGCCTGACGATCTGTACCTTCCATGCGCTCGGACTGAAGTTCCTGCAGATCGAACACGAGGCGGCCGGGCTCAAGCGCGGCTTCTCGATCTTCGATTCCGATGACGCCGCCGCCCAGGTCAAGGATCTGATGTATGGCGCCAAGCCGGACGTCATCGACGACATGAAGAACCTGATCTCGCGCGCCAAGAACGCCGGCCTGTCGCCGCAGCAGGCGATGGAGGCCGCGCGCAGCAACCGCGAGAAGGAAGCGGCCAGCGTCTACGAGCGCTACCAGGCCCGCCTGACCACCTTCAACGCGGTGGACTTCGACGACCTCATCCGCCTGCCGGTACAGATCCTCGAGGAGAATCCGGAGATCGTGCTCGGCTGGCGCGAGCGCATCGGCTACCTGCTCGTGGACGAATGCCAGGACACCAACGACGCCCAGTACCGCCTGTTGAGCCTGCTGGCCGGCGAACGCGGCAACTTCACCTGCGTGGGCGACGACGACCAGAGCATCTACGCCTGGCGCGGCGCCAACCCGGACAACCTCCTGCAGATGGGACGCGACTACCCGAAGCTGGAGATCATCAAGCTGGAGCAGAACTACCGCTGCTCCAACCGCGTGCTGCGCGCGGCCAACGCGTTGATCGCGCACAACCCGCACGAGCACCTCAAGACGTTGTGGAGCGACCAGGCCGACGGCGAGCGCATCCGCGTGTGGGAGTGCCGCGACAGCGAGCACGAAGCGGAGAAGGTTGCCGCCGAGATCTCCTTCATCGCCACCGCCAAGCAGGTGCCGTGGAGCGACTTCTGCATCCTGTTCCGTGGCAACTTCCAGTCGCGGCCGCTGGAGAAGGCGATGCAGCTGCTGCGCGTGCCATACCACCTCAACGGCGGCACCGCATTCCTGGAACGCCAGGAAGTGAAGGACCTGCTCTCGTGGCTGCGGCTGATCGTCAATCCCGACGATGACGCCGCGTTCCTGCGCGCCGTGCAGTCGCCCAAGCGCGAAGTGGGGGCCAGTTCGCTGGCCAAGCTGGCCGAGTTGGCCGGCGCCAAGCACGTGCCGATGTCACGCGCGGCCGAATCGATGGGCGCACTGCAGCACCTGCCACCACGCGCGGCCAATGGCCTGAGCGCCTTCACCGACATCCTGCGCGACCTGCGCCAGCAGGCCGCGGTGCTGCCGGCGGCCGACCTGGTGCGCCGGCTGGCCGAGAAATCCGGGCTGCTCACCGATCTGCGCAACCAGAGCAAGGACGAGGCCGGTTTCCAGCGCCGCAAGGCCAACCTGGAGGAACTGGCCGAATGGTTCGAGGGTGGTCCGCGCGGCGCCAGCGCCGGTGATCTCGCCGCCCAGCTGGCGCTGCTTTCGCGCAACGACAAGGACGATGGCGGCAACCAGGTGCGGATGATGACCCTGCACGCTTCGAAGGGACTGGAATTCCGCTACGTGTTCATCGTCGGCTGCGAGGATGGCGTGCTGCCGCACGAGGTCAGCCTGGACGAAGGCAATCTGCAGGAAGAGCGGCGCCTGCTTTACGTGGGCATCACCCGCGCCAAGGAGCAGCTGTGGATGAGCCACAGCAAGGTCACGCGCAAGTTCGGCGAGCAGATCCGGCTCAAGCCGAGCCGCTTCTTCGACGAGATCCCCGCGGCCGAGATCCAGCGCGACGGCGCCGACCCGGTGGCCGATGCCGAGCGCAAGAAGGAGCGTGCCAGCGCTGGCCTGGCGGCGATCCAGGCGCTGTTCGACTGACGCCCTTGCCAGCACTGCCGCCGCACGGCAGGCTGCGGCATCGAACAATGGAGGCGCGCATGGCCGTGCTGATCGAGTCCCCCCGCCTGCACCTGCGCGAACTGGAGCCGGCGCGCGATGCCGGCGCGATCCTGGCCCTGCTCAACGACCCGCGGTTCATCGCCGGCATCGCCGACCGCGGTGTCCGCGACGAGGCCCAGGCACGCGAATACCTGCGCAGCTGGCCGGGCGCGCAGTACGCGCTGCACGGCTTCGGGCATTACGCGATCGAGCGGCGCGGGAGCGGTGATTTCATCGGCATGGCCGGGCTGATCCAGCGCGCCGACCTGGCCGTGCCCGACATCGGCTACGCGCTGCTGTCCGCGCACCATGGCCATGGCTATGCGGAGGAGGCCGCGCGCGCGGTGATGGCGCATGCCCGCGACGTGCTGGGCCTGCGTGCGCTGTGCGCGATCGTCTCGCCAGGCAACGCCGCCTCGGTACGCTTGCTGGAGAAGCTGGGCCTGCGCCGCACCGGCGAATACGTGATCGCCGCCGAGCGCGAACCGTTGGCCTACTACGAAGTCGCGCTCTGAGGTTGCCGCTTCAGGCCTCGCCGGTACCGCCCGACAGCAGCCGTTCCAGCCGTGCGTGCAACTCGGCGACCTGCGATTCAAGCGCCTCGACGCGGGCTTCCAGTGCCGGATCGGCGGCGGTCCCCGGCGGGGCAGGGGCGAGGGCCGGTTCGGCCATCTCCGCCGCGCCGCACAGCAGGTGCGCGTAACGATCCTCGCGCTGGCCACTGCCGCGCGGCAGCGCGACGACCAGCCCTCGCTGGGCCAACCGCTCCAGTGCGTGACGCACTTCCTCGGCATCGTTGAAGCGCAGCATGCGCTCGCTACGGGCGAACAGCTCATGCACCGTCTGCGCACCGCGCAGGCACAGCAGGGCCAGCACGATCAGCTGCTGCCGGGTCAGGCCGAGGGCCGATTCCAGGCGGTGTTCGTAGCGCTCGGCGCGTGAGGAGAACTGCTGGCGGACCAGGCCGGCGGCCTCGAGCTGCCGCAGGGCATGGTGCACCTGGCCGGTTTCCAGCGACATCACCGGCTCGCGCGCGGTCTTCTGGTTGGCGGCGACCTGCGCCGCATTCACGGTCAGTGGGTAGGTGTCCGGCGTGGTGGCTTCCTTTTCGACCAGGCAGCCCAGCAATCGGGCCTGGATCGGGTCGAGCGTCGGGATCTGGCGGTCGTCGGCGGTCATGGCGGCTCCTGGCAGCAGGGGCGGCAGGATAGCCGGACCGGGCCGACCCCTGAAACCCGCAGGTCATCCGCGAGCCGGTAAAATCACGGCACTTTCATTGGTGGTAACCCATGCGTCGCAGCTCCGTTTCCCTGACCCTCCTCGCCAGCGCCGTGCTGGCCCTGACTGCCTGCAAGGTCCAGTCCCCCGACGCGCCCGTCGCCCAGCCGGCCCTGGCCCCGTCGGCCGCGCCGAAGGCCGCCGCCGAGCCCAGGCCGGCCGCGCCGGTCGTGGCCGCCGACGACAACCTCAATGCGGTGCTGTGGATGCAGCGTGCCGAGGAGTACCGGGCGGCCTCCGAACAGACCTACCGCGCCGCCGCCGATCGCCTGGACCAGGCCCTGAAGGAGCCGAACTGGGATGCGCTGGTGCCCGAGGAACGCGGCAATGCCGCCAAGGGCCTGAAGCCGGCAGTGGTGATGGACGTGGACGAGACCGTGCTGGACAACTCGCCGTACCAGGCCCGCCTGATCCGCGACAACCAGGAGTACGACGAGGTCACCTGGTCGAACTGGGTCGCCGAGAAGAAGGCCAAGGCCGTGCCGGGCGTGGTCGATTTCGCCAAGGCCGCCAACGCCCGCGGCGTGACCATCCTGTACATCTCCAACCGTGCCCAGCACCTCCAGGAGGCGACCCTGGCCAACCTGCGCGCGGTTGGCATGCCGGTGGCCGATGACAGCGTGTTCCTGGGACTGGGTACGTTCGTGAAGGACTGCGAGCAGAACGGCAGCGAGAAGAACTGCCGCCGCCGCCTGGCCGGGCAGAAGTACCGCGTGCTGATGCAGTTCGGTGACCAGCTGGGTGATTTCGTCCAGGTGATCGCCAACACGCCGCAGGGCCGTGGCGACCTGTACCAGCAGTACCACGACTGGTTCGGCGAGCGCTGGTGGATGCTGCCCAACCCGAGCTATGGTGGCTGGGAACCGGCGCAGTTCAACAATGATTTCACCCAGCCGCGCGAGGCCCGGCGCCAGGCCAAGCGCGACGCCCTGGATGTCGCCCCATGACCCGACCGCCGCTCGCGCTCAGCGCCCGTGAACGCCTGATCTTCGCCCTGGACGTCCCCGGCCGCCACGAGGCGGTGGAGTGGATCGATCGCCTTGGCGATGCGGTGTCCTTCTACAAGATCGGCATGGAACTGCTGGCCTCGGGCGAGTATTTCGACGTACTTGATGAACTGGCGCGGCGCGACAAGCGGATCTTCGTCGACCTGAAGTTCTTCGACATTCCGGCCACCATCGGCGGGGTGATCGGGCGGTTGTCGCAGTGGCCGGTGAGCTACTGCACCGTGCACGGCTGGCATGCGCCGATGCTGCAGGCCGCGGTGGAAGCCAACCGCAGCGAGATGCGCCTGCTGGCGGTGACCGTGCTGACCTCGATGGGCCGGCCGGACCTCAAGGCGATGGGCATCGACCGCGAACCGGTCGACGTCGTGGTCGAGCGCGCGCTGGCCGCGCAGGCCGCCGGCATCGACGGCGTGATCGCCTCCGGCCAGGAAGCCGGCCCGATCCGCCGCGCGGTCGGCCCTGGCTTTTCCATCGTCTGCCCGGGCATTCGTCCCGGCGGCCCGGTTGGCGACGACCAGCAGCGCACCGTCGGCGTGGCCGAGGCCTTCCGCGACGGCGCCGATGCCATCGTGGTCGGCCGGCCGATCCGCAAGGCCGCCGATCCGGTCGCCGCCGCCGAGGCGATCCAGGCCGAGATCGCCTCGCTGTCCCCCTGAGTCCTATCCTGTAAGTTTTATCCATATAAAACAGTCAGTTATGGATTCAACGTCAGGTATTGCATAAAGATCGAACGGCGCGTACGATCCTGCCATCCGGTTCCGACCGGAGATGTGCCACAACACTGTCCACCGGCCCCGGCCGGTTTTGGGGAGGCCCGCGATCTCACGATCCGGCCTCCTTTTTTATGGGCCGTCCTTCGTAGCGGACCACCGCCGGGCGGATTAAAAAAGGCCGGCCCCTTGCGGGGCCGGCCTGCTGTCACGCGAACTGCCGATGGATCAGAACTTCATGCCGAGCTCGACGGTGACCGTACGCGGCACGTAGTTGATGTCGCCGGTCTGGTTGATGGTGATGTCCGGATCGAACTGGCCGTTGGAGCCCCAGCCGTTGTAGACGTACGACGAGTAGTTCTTGAAGTTGAAGGCATTGAGCAGGTTCACGCGCGCCGACATCTTCATGTCGCGGTAGACGGTGAACTCCTTGGTCGCCTGGAAGTCGACCGTGCGGTAGCCGAAGATCTTGCCGCCCACCAGGAACTTGCCGCCAGGCGGGGTTGCCGCCACCTGCTGGCAGGCCGCGCCGTCCGGATCGGTGAAGCCGAAGCAGGCGATCGTGTTGATCGGCTCCGGCGTGGCCAGCACGATCTTGGCACCGAAGGTCAGGCCCCACGGACCATCGATCGAGCCGGAACCGACGAAGCGATGTGCCGACACCGCGTCCGACTTCACGAACGGATACTGGTGGATGGTCGGCTTGTCGAACGCGTACGGCTCGTCGATGTTGCGGTTCTGGCGCGCGCTGGTGTGCGTGTACGACAGGCTCACGCCCCAGCCCGACTCCTTGGTGTACGGCTTCTCGGCCGACAACAGCACCTGGCTGCTGCGCTGCTCCAGGCCGTTCATGCCGATGATCGTGTTCTGGTAACCCGGCACCGGCTCGCCCCACGGCGCACTGCCGTTGGCGTCGAAGTACGAACCATTCGGGTAACGGTTGACCAGGCTCATCGCGAAACCGTCATAGCTGAGGATGCGCTGGAAGGTCACGTCGGTCAGCCAGTCGCCGAACTGGTTGCTGATGCCCAGGCTGTACTGGTCGCTGTACGGCGTCTTGAGCTTGTTGTTGAACAGGAACAGCTCGGCGCTGCGCGACACGCCCGGGATGGTGTTCAGCTCGCCCACGCCGTTGAGGTAACGCGGATCCCACGCCACGCAGGTGCGGTCGGACTTGAAGCACTGGCCCGTGGCCGGATCCTGGAAGTACACCGCCACCGGCGACAGCGCGGCCTTGCTGCTTTCAAGCGCGAGCTGCTCGAACAGGTTGCGGTCGTAGGAGCGGCCGGCACCGCCGTGCAGCACGGCGCTCTCGTCGCCGAAGAAGTCGTACGAGAAGCCCAGGCGCGGGGCGAACGCATCCTTGAAGTTGCTGCGGTTGTGGCCGTTGCTGATGTAGTCCTGCATGTTCACGCCGCTCGGCAGCAGGCGGTCGGCCCACGGGTGGCCCGGGTTGTCCGGATCATCGCCGTACAGCGCGGCCACGTAGTCCTGCGAGGTGACGAAGTCGGTGTAGGCCGGGCTGTCCTCGTAGTCCCAGCGCACGCCGATGTTCAGCATCAGCTTGTCGGTGGCCGCCCAGTCATCCTGGATGTAGATGCCGTACTGCTTGGACGGCGACTCGACCTTGGCCACCTGCCCGGGGGTATCGAACGGGGCGATGAAGTCGACGCGGAACGGATAGCCGGCCACGCCGTTGGGGCCGACCTCGTACTTGAACTGCGGGTTCACCGAGGCGGCGTCCTGCGACACCAGCTTGATGTCCTTGTAGCTCACGCCCATCTTGATGGTGTGCTCGCCGTGCCAGTTGAAGCTGGTGAAGGTCAGGTCATCCTGCAGGAACCAGCCCTTCTGGCTCTTGATCTGCACGTTGCGGCCGTCGGCCGCGCCGGTCTGCACGAAGGTCCATTCCGGGATGTTGGGATCGGCGCGGTTGAGGTAGGTGTAGATGATGCCGTTGCCCAGGTTCTGCGGCGTCGGGTTGTTCTTGGAGTCTTCGCTGCCGACGGTGAGCTCGTTGAGCCAGTTGTCACTGCTGTGCTGCCAGCGCAGGTTGACGCGCTGGTCCTTGTTGATGCGGTCCACGCCGTGGCCCGGCGCGCTCTGGCCGCCGACGTTGTCGGTCTGGGTCTCGTCGCGGTACTGCGCGCTCAGCTCGATGCGGTCATTGTCGGTCGCTTCGAAGTCGATCTTGCCGAAGTACAGGTCTTCGGTGAACGGCAGGTTGGCCGCGCCGTACAGGTCGGCGATATCGGCCGGCAGGTAACCGACGAACGGCGCCGCTTCCGCCTGCGGCTGCACGCTGCGCGGCACCACGTTGTCCTTGCCTTCATAGGCGAAGAAGAAGTGCATGCGGTCCTGGATGATCGGGCCGCCGACCGCGAAGCCGTATTCCTTGGTCTGCGAGTCGATCTTGCCGTCGCCCTCGTCCGGCCGCTTGGCGCGCATGCCTTCGTCGGTATAGCGGTAGAACGCCTCGCCGTGGAACTCGTTGGTGCCCGACTTGGTCGCCGCGGTGATCGCCGCGCCGCTGATCTGGCCGTATTCGGCCTTGTAGTTCGAGGTGATGACCTTGTACTCGCCGATCGCCAGCTGCGGGAACGGGTTGCCCTGGCTGTCGCTCTGGCCGGCGATGCCGCCGCTGCGCACGTAGCTCTTCTGGCCGATGCCGTCGATGTACAGGTTGCCGGCGCTGGCATTGGCCGCGCCGCCGCGCAGGGTGGCGTGGCCGGAGGAATCGATGTTGAACACCATGCCCGGCACGGTGTCGGCGAATTCGAGGAAGTTGCGGGTTGCCTGGGGCAGCTGCTCGATCTGGTGCAGCGAGATGGTGTTGCCGACTTCCGAAGTCTTCACGTCGCGGATCAGCGGCGCGGTGACGGTCACCGCGTCCAGCGTGGTCGCGTCGCCCGCCGGAGCGGCGGTGGCGGTCTCGGCGCCCAGGTCGACGGTCGCGGTGGAGGCCACCGACAGGGTCACGGTACGGCTGCTGCCACCGGCGGTGACGGTGTATTCGCCCGGGGGCAGGCCGATGATGCTGTAACTGCCGTTCTCGCTGACCTTGGTACGCCGGGTCGTGCCGGTGGCCTTGTTGGTCGCGGTGACCTCGGTGCCGGCCTCGGCGGACGTCACCTGGCCACGCAGGTTGGCATTGGCCGACTGGCCGAATGCCGCGGGGGCGGCGGCGAACAGGCTGGCAGCCAGGGCACAGCACAACAGGCTGCGGGCCGGCAGATTGGCTTTGGATCGGATGGCTTTCACGAATACCCTCCCGGGCGGAACAGTGGCTGATGGAGACTTGTCACGGATCGAACGAATTACAGTGTCGTACGTGAACGTCTTGCGGATGGATGCAAAAAAACACTGAATTTGCTGCAAGGCCGCTGGCATGCCTTCCCGCGGGCGCCCACTGCGGGCGACGGGAGGCATGGAGACAACACCGGGCAGGTCCGCGATGGACGCGGGCACCACGCCGGGAGACGGCGACCGATAACCCGGGGATATACCTGCACCCCGGTGGAGGCATGGGCTTGCCTCGCTCTGTCCCGTCCTGTCCCGCTCCCTGGAAAGTGTCTGAGATACGCCACTCCTGCCTTTTTCAAGGGCTTTCATCGCGCTGGGGCGGCACGCTAACAGGAACTGCAAACGTTTACATGATGCGGTGCAATATGTGCCTGCTGTCGCAATATCGGACCGGTCCTGCATTAAAAGGAGTCCCGGTGATGTCGCCGCGGTCCCGCAGCGGACATCCGAGGACATGATTCGCGTCACATTCTGCGCAATGTCATGACGCCCTCCGCGCCTTGCCCCGGCGGGGGCGGGCCCGGCAAGATGCGGCATCGATTGGGGAGTCGACCCATGCCACTGACGAACAACCGGCCCGGAACAGGGAATGCGTTGCCCTGGTTGCTGGGGGCCGCGCTGGTGCTGCTGTCGGCCTGCAAGCGCGAGCCCGCCGAATTGCCGGGCGCCAACGCCGAACCGGCAGCGGCAGTAAGCCAGCTGGTCGGGCACCTGCGCCGCAACGACCTCGCCGGCTATGCCCGGGCCGCGGTCACGCCGGGGCAGTACGCCGAACTGGAGGCCGCCTGGCGCGAGGGACGCAGCCGCTGGCCGCTGACCAGCCTGCCCCTGGGCGGCGAGCTGCCGGCCTTGCTGCAGTCGCTGTCCCAGCCCGGCGCCGAACAGCGGCTGCTGCGGACCTTCGACACCCAGGTCGCCGGCCAGGGCGCGGGAATCAAGCAGGCTGCCCACTCGATGGGGCTGTTCGGGGTGCAGTACCTGCGCAACCAGGGCGACTACACGCCGGAGCAGCGCGCCCACTACGTACAACTGGTGAATGCCCTGGCCGAATGGGCGGGTGCGGCCCCGTTGGCTGATCGCCAGACCGCCCAGGCGGCGATCCCCCGCCTGGTCGCGGCCGCCCGTGCCACCGGTCTGTCCGAGCCGGGGGCGATGCAGGCCGCAGGGATGGAGGAGAGCCTGCGCCGGCTCGGTCCCTTCGTGAAGGAATTGAAGGCCGTGCTGGACAGCTATGGGCTGTCGCTGGACGCCAGCCTGGACGCGACCCGGGTCGGCCTGGTCAGCCAGCAGGGCGACCAGGCACGCGTGCACCTGCAGTATCCGCTGGCGGCCGAGCAGATCGACACCAGCGCCAACCTGGTGCGCATCGACGGGCACTGGTACCTGCAGGGCATCCAGCAGGATGTAGGCGAAATCCTGCATCCGGTGGCCGACGCGGGTGCCGCGCAGCCGCCTAAGCCATAATGGCGCCGATGCCTGAACAGAACAAACTGCCTTTCCCGGACGGCCAGCCCGACCCGGAACACCCCCAGGAGCCGACGCCGCAGGGCGCTTCGGCCGGTCCGCGCGTGCCCATGGTGCCGCCCGCCGGCGCCCGCCCAGCCCGCCGCCCGCTATGGGCCCGCATCCTCGGCCGCCTGGCCGATCCCTGGCTCAGCCTGACCATCGAACCCGAGCAGCCCGGCCAGTACGACGACGGTCGTCCGGTGGTCTACGTGCTCGAGGACTACGGCCTGTCGAACGCGCTGATCCTGGACAAGGCCTGCCGCGAGGCCGGCCTGCCGTCGCCGCTGGTGCCGCTGCCGGGTGACCCGCTGCAGCGCAAGCGCGCCTACCTGGCCCTGTCGCGCCGCAGCAGCAGCAACTCGATCATCCCCGAACAACGCGGCGCCAAGACCCATTCGGACTCGCTGGCCAAGCTGCTGCAGGCGCACCGCGTGCGCCCGGAGCTGGACGTGCACCTGGTGCCGGTGTCGATCTTCGTCGGCCGCGCGCCGGACAAGCAGAGCGGCTGGTTCGCCGTGCTGTTCTCGGAAAACTGGGCGCTGGTCGGCCGTTTCCGCCGCCTGCTGTCGGTGCTGCTCAACGGGCGCACGACCATCGTGCGCTTCGCCCCCCCGGTGTCGCTGCGCCAGACGGTGGACGAGGGCCTGCCGCCCGAGCGCACCCTGCGCAAGCTGCAGCGCGTGCTGCGCACCCATTTCCGTCGCATCCGCGAGGCGGTGATCGGTCCGGACCTGTCGACCCGCCGCCTGCTGGTCGACCAGGTGCTGGCCGCCGAGCCGGTGCGCGAAGCGATCGCCGCCCAGGCCAAGCGCGACAACAGCAAGTCCGTCGATGCCTGGCGCAAGGCGCATGCCTATGCCTGGGAAATCGCCGCCGATTACTCCAGCCCGGTGGTGCGCTCGGCCAGCTTCCTGCTGTCGCACGTGTGGAACCGCATCTATGCCGGCGTGCTGGTCCACCACCTGGACAAGTTCAAGCAGGCCGCGCCCGGGCATGAGGTGGTCTACGTGCCCAGCCACCGCAGCCACATGGACTACCTGCTGCTGTCGTACCTGCTGTACGAACGCGGCATCGTGCCGCCGCACATCGTGGCCGGCATCAACCTCAACCTGCCGGTGGTCGGCACCCTGCTGCGCAAGGGGGGGGCCTTCTTCATCCGCCGTTCGATCCGTGGCAACGCGCTGTATTCGGCGGTGCTCAGCGAGTACGTCGCCCAGCTGGTCGGCGGCGGTTACTCGATCGAGTACTTCGTCGAAGGGGGCCGCTCGCGCACCGGGCGCCTGCTGCAGCCCAAGGGCGGCATGATCGTGATGACGCTGCGCGCCTTCCTGCGCCAGCCGCGCAAGCCGGTGCTGTTCCAGCCGGTCTACATCGGCTACGAGAAGCTGATGGAAGGCAACAGCTACCTCGACGAGCTGAGCGGCCGGCCGAAGGAAAAGGAATCGATCTGGGCGCTGTTGTGGGGCATCCCCAAGGTGCTCAAGCAGAACTACGGCCAGGTGGTGGTGAATTTCGGCGAGCCGATCGCGCTGAACGACGTGCTGGCGCGCGAGGCGCCGGAGTGGGACGGTCAGCCGGTGCCCGAGGACGAGAAGCCGGCCTGGCTCTCGCGCACGGTCGACAGCCTCGCCGAGCAGATCCAGGTCCGCGTCAATGGCGCCGCCGACGTCAACCCGATCAACCTGCTGGCGCTGGCACTGCTGTCCACGCCCAAGCATGCGATGGGCGAGGCCGACCTGATCGCGCAGATCGAGCTGTGCAAGAAGCTGCTGGCCGAGATGCCGTATTCGGACCGGGTGACGGTGACCCCGCACTCGCCCGAGCGGATCATCGCCCACGCCGAGGAAATCAACGTGCTCACCCGCACGCCGCACCCGCTGGGCGACGTGCTCAGCGTCAGCGGCGACACCGCGGTGCTGCTGAGTTACTTCCGCAACAACGTCATCCACCTGTTCACTGCTTCCTCGTGGGTGGCGTGCTGCTTCCAGAACAACCGCCGCATGAGCCGCGCCGGCCTGGTCCGGCTGGGCCGCACGGTCTATCCGTTCCTGCAGGCCGAGCTGTTCCTGCCATGGACCGAGGACGAGTTCGCCGGTCGCATCGAGCAGACCATCGACGTGTTCGTGCGCGAAGGCCTGCTGATGAACGTCAACGAGGACGACGGCGGCATCCTGGCGCGCAACACCGGCCAGACCGACGAGGTGTTCCGCCTGCGCGCGATCGGCCATTCGCTGCAGCAGGCCTTCGAGCGCTACTACATCGCCATCTCGGTGCTGGTGAAGAACGGCCCCGGCGTGCTTGGCACCGCCGAACTGGAAAGCCTGTGCCAGCAGGCCGCGCAGCGCCTGAGCCTGCTGTACGCGCCGGCCGCGCCGGAGTTCTTCGACAAGAGCCTGTTCCGCGGCTTCATCCAGAAGATGCGCGAACTGCGCCTGGTCTGGCCGGACGAGAACAGCAAGCTGGTGTTCGACGAGCGGCTCGATACCTGGGCGAAGGATGCAAAGTTCATCCTTGGCCGCGAGCTTCGCCACACGATCGAACGGGTCAGCCCGGCGGCGGCCAAGCCGGAGGAAGCGCCGGCTTCGGAGTGATCCGGGCGGCCGGAGAGAAGCAGCGCCCGGGCTGGTGGAAAGCCTGCTCGCGCGGCGACAGCCGCGGGGGATGGGCAAGGACGGAGGCCGGGGTCCCAGGTTGCATGGCTGCCTGGGCGGCGGGACCCGCGAAGCGGGCCGCGCCTTGGCTCACGCCGGTTCGTCGGGAATCAACGCGCTTTCCAGCCGGGCGATGCAGTCCTTCAACTGCAGCTTGCGCTTCTTCAACCGCTTGATGATCAGCTCGTCGGCTTCCAGGTCGAGCACCAGCTGGCCGATCTGCTCGTCGAGCTCGCGGTGTTCGAGCCTGAGCGCGTTCAGTCGTTCGACGAGGGCGGCGGGATCGGCGGTGTCCATCGGTTCGAGCTTACACCGCCGCCGCGTCGCCGGCAGCGGCCGGCCGGACATCCGGACCCGGTAGAATGGCCCGGATGAGCGCTGTCATTTCCCTTCCCGATCCGCAGCCGTCGCGGCGCGATCCCCGCACCGCCGGGCGCGAGCATGCCAAGCTGGCCAAGCGCCTGCGCCGCCAGGTCGGCCAGGCGATCGCCGACTACGGCATGATCGAAGCGGGCGACAAGGTCATGGTCTGCCTGTCCGGCGGCAAGGACAGCTACACGCTGCTGGACCTCCTGCTGCAGCTGCAGAAGAAGGCGCCGGTGGCCTTCGAGCTGGTCGCGGTCAACCTGGACCAGAAGCAGCCCGGCTTTCCCGAGCACGTGCTGCCGGATTACCTGCGCGCGCTGGGCGTGGCGTACCACGTGATCGAACAGGACACCTATTCGGTGGTCAGTCGCGTGGTGCCTGAAGGCAAGACCATGTGCTCGCTGTGTTCGCGCATGCGTCGCGGCGCGCTGTACGCCTATGCCGAGGCGCAGGGCTTCACCAAGATCGCCCTGGGTCACCATCGCGACGACATGGTCGCGACCCTGTTCATGAACCTGTTCCATCACGCCAAGCTGTCGGGCATGCCGCCCAAGCTGCGCAGCGACGACGACAAGCACACGGTGATCCGGCCGCTGGCCTATGTAGCCGAACGCGACATCATTGACTACGCGCAGGCGCGCCAGTTCCCGATCATTCCCTGCAACCTGTGCGGCAGCCAGGAGAACCTGCAGCGGCGCCAGGTCGGGCTGATGCTCAAGCAGTGGGAGAAGGACAGCCCCGGCCGCATCGAGCAGATCGCCCGTGCGATGGGTGACATCCGGCCCTCGCAGCTGGCCGACCGCCAGCTGTTCGATTTCCATGCCCTGGGCCGCCATAGCGACGCGCCGTTGCCCGACGCGCATGCCTGGCTCGCCGGCGGCGGGCCTGAGGCGGGCGACGACGCCCCCTGACCCGGCCGCCTCGCAGTCCCTGCCGCCCGCGCCTTCCTTCCCGCCTCTCATTCCCGGTCCTCCATGTTCTTTCGCAACCTGACGCTGTTCCGTTTCCCGACCACCCTGGACTTCTCCGAAATCGAAAAGCTGCTGCCGGAGGCGCTGCTCAAGCCGGTCGGCCCGCTGGAGCTCACTTCGCGTGGCTTCATCTCGCCGTTCGGCCGTGATGAACAGGAAGACCTGTCGCACCGCATCGGCGACTTCCTCTGGCTGACCGTGGGCGGTGAGGACAAGATCCTTCCGGGTTCGGTGGTCAACGACCTGCTCGCGCGCAAGCTCGCCGAGATCGAGGAGAAGGAAGGCCGGCGTCCCGGCGGTCGCGCGCGCAAGCGCCTGAAGGACGACCTGGTCCATGAGCTGCTGCCGCGTGCCTTCGTGAAAAGCTCGCGTACCGATGCCATGCTCGACCTGCAGCACGGCTACATCGCCGTCGATACCTCCAGTCGCAAGACCGGAGAGAACGTGATGTCGGAAATCCGCGGCCTGCTGGGTTCCTTCCCCGCACTGCCGCTGAATGCGGAGGTCGCGCCGCGGTCGATCCTGACCGGCTGGATTGCCGGCGAGCCCCTCCCCGAAGGCCTGAGCCTGGGCGAGGAGTGCGAGATGAAGGATCCCATCGAGGGTGGCGCGGTGGTGAAGTGCCAGCACCAGGAGCTGCGCTGCGAGGAGATCGACAAGCACCTGGAGGCAGGCAAGCAGGTGACCAAGCTGGCCCTGGTACTGGATGACCACGTGTCCTTCGTGCTGGGCGACGACCTGGTGATCCGCAAGCTGAAGTTCCTCGATGGCGCGCTGGACCAGCTGGAGAATACCGACCAGGACGGCGTACGCGCCGAGCTGGACGCACGCTTCGCCCTGATGAGCGGCGAAGTGCGGCGCCTGTTCCTGCTGCTCGAGGACGCGCTCAAGCTCAGCAAGGCCGAGGTCTGATCGCGGGGTGACGCGCCCGCCCACGGCGGGCGTATGCTGTGCGTGCCATGGCGAAGTTCCTCCCCCGACTGCTCGCCCCAGCGCCGCGCGTCGTCCAGCGTGACTGCGTGCGCCTGCGCCTGGATGACGAGCAGGAAATCGAAGTCCTGCGCGTGCGTGATCCACGCGCGCGTCGCATCAAGCTCAGCGTCGACGAACGCGGCGCGCGGCTGACCCTGCCGACCCGCGCCAGCCTCGTGGCTGGCGAACGCTTCCTCCATGAACACCGGCAATGGTTGGCGCAGCAGTTGTCGCGCTACGCCGCCGACGCGTTGCCACCGCCACTGGCGCGGGGCCTCGCCGGGCAGCGGCTGCCGCTGCGCGGCGAGTGGTTGCCGTTGCACTGGCATGAATCCCGCTACGCGCGCATCGAGTGCGACGCCGAAGGCGCCCACTTCCACCTGCCGGCCCGCGCCAGCGAGGCGGGCATGGTGCGCGCGCTGCGTGACTTCTACGAGTCGCAGGCGCGCGCCGATGTCGGGCAATGGTTGCCGAAATACCTGCCGGGCCTGCCACGCGCGCCCGCACGCCTGCGCCTGAAGGTGATGTCGTCACAATGGGGATCGCTGGCACCGGATGGCACGATGGCGCTGGACCTGGCGCTGGTGCTCGGGCGGTCTTCCGCGTTCGAGTACGTCCTCGTCCATGAGCTGTGCCACCTGATCCAGGCCAACCATTCGCCGGCTTTCTGGGACGAGGTCGAGCGGCGCTGCCCGAACTGGCGCGGCGAGCGCGACTATTTCCAGCGCCAGGGCCGCACCCTCAAGGCACAGCTGCGCCGGTTGCTGCAGGCGGGATGACCGCGCGCCGCTGATCGTGCCGTCCCTGGCACGCATGCGGGCCTCGTCAATACAGGGTGGAAAGGATGCGCGGCCTCGGTCCCGCCCTCACGCCGTCTCGATCGCGGCTGCGCCCGGCAAGCGGAAGCTGGACACCGCCGCCTCCAGGCGCAGCGCTTCCTGGGCCATCTCGCGCGCGGCGGCGGTGGCTTCCTCGACCAGCGCGGCGTTCTGCTGGGTCGTTTCGTCCATCTGGGTGACGGTCTGGTTGATCTGCTCGATGCCGGCGGACTGTTCCTGCGAGGCGGCGGAGATCTCGGCCATGATGTCGGTGACGCGCTGCACTGAGGCGACGATCTCGCCCATGGTCGCACCGGCCTTGTGGACCAGCGCCGAGCCGTCGGCGACGCGGCCGACCGAGTCATCGATCAGGCCCTTGATCTCCTTGGCCGCATTGGCCGAACGCTGGGCCAGGGTGCGCACTTCCGAGGCGACCACGGCGAAGCCGCG
>Ga0160448_100213_pt1 | contig 24165 bp, 18 predicted proteins | sample HID1973M_E1MG_FD_108269 | JGI IMG/M metagenome (GOLD analysis project Ga0160448, IMG submission 108269) | Enriched mosquito-associated microbial communities from UW Madison campus, WI, USA - HID1973M_E1 MG | ecosystem: Host-associated > Arthropoda: Insects > Digestive system > Unclassified ...
CGTAGGGGGATGCATGTGGGTGTGTTCGTTTTCTCTGCGCGGAGCGATCAGGGCTCTCGCGGTGGGCGGCGTGCAGAAGCCGGTGGAAAGGTGAGTGTCCGAGATCTGCTTCTCCACGATGAGGCAGAGGGGAGGACACGGGTCCCAGTGAGGGAACCCATAACTTTAGCACGTCCCGGATGTTCTTCGCACCCACCCCGAAAGCGCGACTCCGCTGCCCGACTCCGGCGATGACGGCGCCGGGCGTCTGCACAACTTCGAGGCGTACCGTTCGACCATGCAGACGCAGACACGGACGAGCTGCGCGGCTCTCGCTGCGCCGGCCCTGGGGTCGGTCCGCTGAGCGCGACGGGGCGCCAGGATGCGGACCCGGACGGCCGGATGAGCGCACCGGACCAGTCGGGCGGACGGCCGCCGCACGCGGCGGTCGTCTACAACCCTACGAAGGCGCCGCTGGACCGCATCCGCGCGGCGGTCGCCGAGCACGAGCGTCGCATGGGGTGGAGACCGACCGGTTGGTACGAGACCGCGAGCGACGATGCGGGACGAGCTGCCGCGACGCGGGCAGCAGAGGGCGGCCCGGCGGTGGTGATCGTCGCCGGCGGCGACGGCACCGTCCGTGCCGTCGCCGAGGTGCTGCGCGACACCGGCATTCCGGTCGCCCTGGTCCCCTCGGGCACGGGAAACCTCCTCGCCCGCGACCTCGGCACTCCGCTCAACGATGTCGCCGCCAGCGTCTCGCTGGCGTTCACCGGGGTCGATCGCCCTGTCGATGTCGGTGTGGCCGAACTCGAGGACGAGGAGAAGGTCCGGCGTACGCACGTGTTCATGGTGATGGCAGGCATCGGCCTGGACGCCCAGATGGCGCTGAACACGAGCGCGATCGCGAAGCAGCATCTCGGATGGCTCGCCTACGTCACGCCGATCGCACGCTCGATCATCGCGAATCGGCTGTTCCACCTCAGCTATCGAGTCGACGGCGGACGGAGCAGATCGACCAGAGCGCACACGGTCATCGTCGGCAACTGCGGAACGCTGACGGGGAACATGCTCCTCATCCCTGCCGCGGTGATCGACGACGGGTTCCTGGACGTCGTCATGATGCGTCCGGCGGGCCCGTTCGGGTGGGCGCAGATCGGCACTCGTCTCACGCTGCAGAGCGCTGCCCGCCGCTCCAGGCTCACCCGCCGGTGGCTCTCACGATCCCCTGACCTCCACGCGCTCGCGTACGTCCAGGGCAGACGGTTCGAAGGGCGCTTCGAGACTCCCCACGTCGTCGAACTCGACGGCGACAGCTTCGGTCACGTCATTCGGGTGCGGATCAGCGTGAGGCCGGGCGCGCTGCAGGTCCGAAGCGTCGCCGCCTCGAACTGACTCGCGAAGGAGCAGCGCGCTTCCGCCTTACGCCTTGGTGCACCGGGCGCGCCGGCGAATGATCCCGCGGGAACAGATCACCAGCACCGGGGGATCGTGACAGGCGCCGGTGTACGATCGCGGTGAGGGCACCAAGACCCAGCGCCTTGCTCATTCCGAGATGAACGGCGGGGGAGTGATGTCCACCACAGCCGGCTACGAGCCACCGGACGATGCGTTCTCGGTCGCCGTTGCGGCGCTCGCCGGGGGAGACGACGATCTGTGCTCGCCGCTGCGAGAGGCCGTCTCGATGCCGGGCGCGGTGGTCTCCACGCTCGGCTCGCCGATGGGTTCCCAGACGGTGTGCGCGAGCACGACCCTCGGGGCGCGGATCGACGAGATCCAGATCGACCTCGGCGAGGGCCCATCTTGGGAGGCCCTGCGCACCCGGCTCCCGGTGGTGGCATCCGATCTGCAGGTCGACGGCGGAGCACGGTGGCCCGGCGCATGGACGGCCCTCCAGGAACTCGATGTGGGGTCGCTCTACGCCTTCCCCCTCTTCGTCGGCACGGTCGGCATCGGCTCGATCGCGCTCTATTCGATGGCCGCCCACGAGCTGGCCCCCGCCGACATCACCGTCATGCGCAGGCTCGCCGTCATCGTCTCGGCCACCCTCCTGCGCCGGGCATTGGATCGTCTCGAGGTGACGGACGGTGAATCGGAAGACGAGCCGTACTCGCGGCGAGAGGTGCATCAGGCGACCGGCATGGTCGCGGCGCGAAATGACATCGGCGTGGACGATGCGCTCATGCTCCTGCGCGGCCACGCGTACGCCGCGGGCAGACCGGTGCGCGAGGTCGCAGCCGACGTCGTCGCACGGCGACTGGACCTGAGCCTGTGACTGCTCAAGGCTTAGGATGACGGCATGACGGCGCTCACCCGCGAGCATCGGCTGCTGGGAACCTTCGTCGCCCTGGCGGACTCCCTGGTCGATGAATTCGACGTCGTCGACGTGCTCCAGCGACTCGTCGACGAGTGCATCTCGCTCTTCGACGCCTCGGCCGCCGGGATCCTCCTGTTGAGCCCGACGAATCACCTCGAGGTGATCGTCTCCACCAGCGAGAGGAGCGAGCTCGTCGAGCTGATGCAGCTGCGAGTCGGTGCCGGCCCCTGTGTCGAGGCGGCGACGACCGGTGAGGTCGTCTCGGTCGAGGACATCGACCAGATCGCCGACCGCTGGCCGGCTTTCGCGGCCGATGCCCGTGCCTCGGGGTTCTTGTCGATCCATGCGATTCCGCTGCGGCTGCGAGACTCGACGCTGGGATCGCTGAACCTCCTGAGGGATGAACCGGGAACGTTGAACCCGGCCGACGCCGCCGCGGCGCAAGCCCTGGCCGACATCGCCACCATCAGCATCCTGCAGCAGCGACTGGTGGAGGAGTCGGAGCTCGCCCAGGCGCAGCTGCAGCGCGCGCTCGACAGCCGTGTGGTGATCGAGCAGGCCAAGGGATACCTCGCTCAGCGGCAGAACATCGATATGGATGAGGCGTTCGCGCGGATCCGGAACCACGCGCGCTCCACCCAGGCCCGCATCGGCGTCGTCGCGGCCGACGTCATCGCCGGACGACTGCTGCTCTGACGGATGCGGTGCGGCGTGGTGGCTAGACGGCCTGTCGCTGCTGCAGCAGCGGGCACTCGAAGGGATCGCGCTCGCCGAGCCCGACCCTGTTGATGTAGCGGACGACGATTCCGTAGGACTGCCAAAGGCCCGTCTCGGTGTAAGGCACGCCGTGCTCCCGGCAGTATGCACTGATCATCCCCGACGCCTGCCGGAGGTGAGGTCGAGGCATCGAGGGGAAGAGGTGATGCTCGATCTGGTAGTTGAGCCCTCCCATCGCGGTGTCCAGCAGCCGATTGCCTCGGATGTTGCGGCTCATCAGCACTTGACGGCGGAGGAAGTCCACCTTCACGTCGGCAGGGACCAGCGGCATTCCCTTGTGATTCGGAGCGAAGACCATGCCCATGTAGACCCCGAACAGACCGAGCTGAACCGCGAGGAACGCGAACGCGATCCCCGGCGAGAGCACGAAGAACACGAGTACCAGGTACCCGATGATCCGGGTGGCGAGGAAGGCGATCTCGATCGGACGGCGATGCAGCGGTTCCCGCGCGAACACACGACGCACGCTGGATGCGTGCAGCGAGAGGCCTTCGAGAAGGAGGATCGGGAAGAACAGCACCCCCTGGTGCGCGATCAGCCAGCGCAACGGCCCGCTGCGGCTGGCACGACGGCGATCCGCCTGCTCGGGCGTGAACGCGATGACGGGGAGGTCGATGTCGGGGTCGCTGCCGATCTTATTGGGGTTCGCGTGATGCCGCGTGTGCTTGTGCTGCCACCATCCGTAGCTCATGCCCACCAGGAGGTTCCCGATGATCAGCGTGGTCCAGTCGTTCCATCGACCTGAGCGGAAGATCTGCCGGTGCGCGGCGTCATGGCCGAGCATGGCGACCTGTGTGAGGACGACGCCCAGGACGGCGGCCGTCACCAGCTGCCACCAGCTGTCACCGATCAGGATGAAGCCGGTGAGCACGCCGGCGATCACGATCGGGGCCGCGACGAGCTTCGTCCAGTAGTAGCCGTAGCGGCGACGCATCAGGCCGCTCCCGGTCACCATCTGCGACAGCTCGGTGTAGTGATTGGGCGCCTTGGGCATCGTCGACCGCACCGGCGACGTGATCGATCCGGAAGGGATGACGGCCATCTCGTGCCCCCTGTCATGTGAGGTGCGCACAGAGCGTGTCGCACCAATGACGGGGTCCGGGCCATCTGCTTCTCAGGCTACGCCTGTAGCCGGGTGCGCGCACCGGCATGCGGCCAACGCACAGGCATCGCCGCGCGGGAGGGCTACGGAACCAGCTGCGAGAGCAGCTCGTCGACCTCGATAGAGCACACCCCGATGCGCGAGTCCCCGATGCCGATCGGGATCCAGATCACCCCGTCCACGACGAGCCCGCCGCACGAGTACACGACGTTCGGCACATAGCCGTCGCGACGCTCCTCTCGCGGCTGCAGGATCGGAGTCGCCGTCCGTCCGAGCACGATCGTGGGATCCTCCAGGTCGAGGAGCAGGGCTCCCAGGGAGTACCTGCGCATCGGACCCACCCCGTGGACGAGGACGATCCAGCCCTGTGGGGTCTCCAGCGGTGAGCCGCAGTTGCCGGTCTGGACGATCTCCCATGCCTCCTCGGGGGTGTGGACGTCCCCGACGTGGTTCCAGATCACGCCGTCCGGGGACTCCGCGAGTGAGATGCTCTCGCCTCCGGTCCGGCCGAGTGCGAGATACCTGCCATCCACGGGGCGGGGGAACAGCGCCATGCCCTTGTCCTGAGCGGCGTCGCCGGTCAGCCGGTGAATGTCGAACTCGCGCAGATCCTGCGTGATGATCAGACGCGGTGCGATGTCGCGACCGTCGTAGGCGGTGTAGGTCCCGCGATAGTGGGTGGCCCCGGCGAGGTCGGTGAAGCGCACGAATCGCGCGTCCTCCATTCCGTGCCGTTCCTCTGCCGCCACAGGAGTGAGCACCCGCTGGCTGAGGGCGGTCTCGGGGGCGAACAGGGCGCGGTAGACGGAGTTCGTCAGGTCCCGCAACGCCTCGATCTGCCGAGCGCTGTCGGCCCGCCTCGCGAGCGCGCTCGGCAGACCCGCGACAGCCGCCTCGACATCGGACGCCGTGAATCGCTCGGGAAGACCCTGCAGCACGCTGTGCGAGATCTCGTTGAGGATCCCCTCGTCCTCCACCGCAGCACGGAAGTGCACGATGCTCCAGTCCCCTTCTTCGATCCGCGCTCGCCACAGCGGCAGCTCCCGCTCCGCGAACGTCCAGCACCGGCCCGGGCCGATGATCGCCTCGGCGAATTCGACGGAGGAGCGGTGGCCTTCCCCGATGGCGCGGAGGGCGACGGCGACGCGCAGCTGTCCGGGCGCCAATCCTGTCTGGTCGGGATGCTCCACGGCGCTGGGGTTGCACAGTGCGGCACCCTCGACCGCATACTCCGACGTGAAGCTCGCGCCGAGCACCAGGCGTCGCGCGTCGCTGATGTCGACCGGATCGGCAAGGCGAGAACTCACGACGTCGGCGTTGTCCAGAAACAGACCGCGGATGTCCGGATGCCGCGGACCGAAGTCCCGGGTGAGCTCTGCCGCGAGCACGTCGGCCTGGTCGGCAGGTATCGTCATGACGCGCGCGATGATCTCGGCCGCACGTGAATGGTGGGCGGACCATTCCTCGCCCGGAAGGAACAGCTGCGCGATCACCCGGTCCGGTCGTGCCGTGAGTTCCGCTGGGTGCACGCGGGCGGTCATCCCGCCATCACCTCACTGTGTCGGTGCGCCTGCTGGTAGGTGCTCAGCGCGGCCAGCGTCGATTCGGCGCCGCGGTTCTCGTTCCGGCCGTCGCGTTCGAGCCCGTCGAAACCGGCGCCCGTCAGCCCGTCGAACATGGCGGTCCCGGTGTCATTGAGACCGGTGAACCAGCGCCACGCGAGTGAGATCGGGGGAAGCCACGCGGGGTCTCCCGTCGCCGCGTACGCGCGAGCACACGCGTCCGCGAGTGCGGCGAGCTCGATGGGCTGCTGATCGAACAGCGGTCCCGACTCGCCGGGCCCGCGCCCTCCGGTGCCGGTCACGGAGAACCGGTCGTCCGACGTCTCCACGGAAAGCAGGAACTCGAGCATGCGCAGGCCCCTCGCCGCGGCATCCGTATCACCGAGGACATGCCCCGCGGCGATCAGCGCTTCTGCGATGGAGGCGTTCCCGTAGGCGAGGCGCGGCTCGGGCCAGATCCAGGTGGGATCCGTGGGCGCGGGCACCGCGGCGACGAACTCCCGCAGGAGAGTCCGGGCGATGTGATCGTCCGAACGCACTCGCACGATCTCCGCAGCTCCGAGCGCCGCGAAGGCGAGGGTCCGCAGGCTCGTCGACCGCTCGCGCGCTGCGATTCGGAAGGTGCGCAGCGCGCGAGCCCGGGTCCAGGGATCGCCCCGCTGGGCTGCGATCGTGCCGAGCGCCCACAGCAGGCGTCCCCACCAGTCGCCCATGGCCGGCTCGTCGGACCACTCCCCGGCGGCACTCATGCGATTGTGCGCGAGGCCGTCTGTGCGCACAGCCGATTCGAGGAAGCGCAGATAGATCGCGGCCATCTTCCCGAGTTCGGCGGTCTGCCGCGGCTCACGGGCCACGACGATCAGCGCTCGCGCCACGTCGTCGACGCAGTATCCGTGGTCCCGGCGCGGCGCGTCCAGGAGGGCGTGCTCGAAGATGCCGTTGTGATCCGTCAGCACGCGCAGGTGCTCGTACGGCGGAGAAGGGTCCATCATGCAGCCCGCGCGGCGACGAGCCTCGTCGTGAGCGCTCGGTAGCGATCGGCGACTGCGGACCACGTCGTCTCGTGCGTCTCGCGGAGGGCGGCTTCGCGCATGCGATCGGCGACGGACGACCCAGTGAGAATCTCGCGGAGCGCCCGGGCCGTGGCGTCAGGGTCCTGGTGGGGGACGACCGTCCCAGCTCCGCTCGACAGCAGCTCCACCGCATGGGGGAAACCGGTGGCGACCACGGGGACGCCGGCCGCCACGGCCTCGGCGAGGACGCCGGAGGTCGCCTGCTCGACCGAGTCGTACGGCAGAAGCACGACATCGGCCGAAGCGATGAGGGCCGCGAGCTGCGACGCGTCGAGGTAGCGACCGTCGATGCGGACGGATGCCGCGATGCCCAGCTCTCCGGCGAGACCCGAGAGCATCGTGCGATAGCTCTCGCCCGCATGCGCGAGCACCTTGGGGTGCGTCTGCCCGGCGACGACGTACTCGACCTGCGGCGCGATGTCCGTGAGTTGCGCCATGGCGCGGATGCCCCATTCGATGCCCTTGCCCGGTGAGAGCAGGCCCCACGTGACGACGCGTCTGCCGTTGTGCGGCTCGGACCCGCTGAGTGCCACATGCTGCACACCGTGCGGGATGACATGGACGCGACCGAGATCGACCGCGTAGTGCGCGGCGAGGTTGTCGCGTGCGTGGGCGGTCATCACGACGACCACCGAGGCGAGTCGGCAGACTTCCGTGAGCACCTCCCGTTGATGCGGGGTCGGTGCGACCAGGACGGTGTGCAGCACGACGACGGTCGGGATCCTCGTCGCCGCGAGCACCTCGAGAACCTGATCGCCATCGTCGCCGCCGTAGATCCCGTACTCGTGCTGCACGATCGCGACATCGCACGCGTTCAGCGCCATGCTCGCCCGCATCGTGCTCAGCCTGTCGTCCGCGATCAGGTCGGTGCGCACCCGCGACCGCGCGCGGGGGTCCTGCCGGCCGCGATCCTCGGGGCGGTCGAGAACGCGCACGACCGTGCCGTCCTCGTCACCGTCGAGGACGAGGGCTTCGGAGAGGGACTCTGTGAAGGTGGCCAGACCGCAGCGGGTCGGCGGAAACGTGCTGAGGAATCCGTAGTGGGTCACGGTGACGCTCTCTGATGATGCCCGGGCGGAATCGCTCCGGGCGATGGCGAGACGTCTGCCAACGGCATCCCTCGTGGAACCGCGCCCTCATCGCCGCAGTCCGGTTCACGTCCGAGTTCGCATCCGGACGCTGTGGTCGTCACGGTACACGTCCGACCTGGACGTCAGCCCGGATCAGCGGCCCGCCAGGGTCTCGTAGGCGCGCAGATACCCGTCGACCATCCGCTCCACGCCGAACCGGGCGACGGCGCGATCGTGCACGCGGCGACGATTCAGCGAGATGACGGCGGGCAGCGCCGAGACCGCCTCCGCGATATCGGCCACGGTGCTGCCGGTCACGCCCTCGTCGACGACCTCCGCCATGGAACCCCGGCGGTAGGCGAGAACGGGCGTGCCGCACATCATGGACTCGATCACAGAGAGTCCGAACGGCTCGTCGAAATCGATCGGGTGCAGCAGCGCCGCCGCGTGGCCGAGGATCCGCGCACGTTCCTCACCCCCCACGGCACCGAGGAACACGACGTGCTCTCCATCGACATGGGGCTGTACTTCGTCGCGGAAGTAGCCGGCGTGCTGGATGAGGCCGCAGATCACGAGGCGGCGGCCGGCGCGCCGCGCGATCTCTATCGCCGTCGCAGTGCCCTTGTCGGGATGGATGCGCCCGAACGACACCAGATAGTCGTCGGGCTCGGGCACGAAGGGGAGCTCGCCGGCATCGATCCCGTGGTGGATCGTCGCGAGATACGTCAGCGCTGGGGATCGATCCGAGTCGGAGATCGATACGAACGCGGAGGACGATGCGACGTAGGCCGGCAGGATCGCCGGACCCGAGAATCCGTGGATCGTCGTGACCATGGGAGCCTTCCACTGGGCGCTGAACGCGAGCGGCAGCCAGTCGAGCTGGTTGTGGACGAGATCGAACTCGCCCGAGCGCTCGATGGCGTGAGCGATGTGAAGCGCCTCCCACACCCGTCCGTCCATCGACGGGTCCTCGGCGTAGCCGTGCGGCGTCACGGCATCGAGGTCGGCGCCGGTGATCGAGTCGCCGGTCGCGAACAGGGTGACCTCCGCCCCGCGGCGCACCAGACCCTCGGTGAGAAGGCTCGTCACGCGCTCCCAGGGGCCGTAGCCCACCGGCGGGGTTCGCCACGCGATGGGACCGAGCATCGCGACCTTCACCCGCGTGCTCGCCGAGGTCGCCTCCGTCTCACTGCACGCCGGGATGCACCGACTCGAAGACGACCGACTCGGCCAGAGCCGCGACCGCCGCGGCCCGCTCGTGCTCGTGTTCGGCCGCCTCCTCGAACTTCGCCGCAGCGGCATCGCGTCGGGTGCGAATGGTGTGGCTGATGGCCGCGAGCCTCTCGGAGAGGAGCCCGGCCAGGCCGTCGCGCAACTCCTCCAGGTTGGTGTTCGCGATCTCGAGCCTGCGATCCGAGACCGTCAGCTCGACATCGTGATAGCCGGCCTGGGCGAGGAATTCACGCGTGCCGGCATCGAGGATCTGCGTGACCTCGTCGGGTTCGGGCCGTCGTGTGAAGACAGCCTCGACCGTGTACTTCTCAGGGGCTTCGTCCGTGAGCAGCGTCGCCGGCAAGGAGCCGACGAGCACCGATCCGAGCCCGAGCAGCGCTACGTCGCTGCCGTTCGTCCGTGTCTGTGTACTCATGATCGGACGTTACGCCCCCAGTCTGTACGGCTCACAGGTTGGGGGGATCGGCTGGACGTGCAACCGCGGCGGCCCGCCTAAGGGATGCCGTGCGTGAAAAGCAAGGGGGGCGCGCATATCGACGCGGTCTGATTCGCTAGCAGCGCGGGGTGCACGTGTGGCCGGTGCGTTCGGACAGCCGCGTCGACGATCTCGCGAGTGGACGAGGAACGCACCAGCCGAGGGGAGGAGCGCCATGACTGACGGAACGGGTGTCGACCGCCGAAGCGCGGCGGCAACTCAAGCCACGCGAGTCGCTGCCGTCGTGTACAACCCGATCAAGGTGGACCTGCCGGCGATCAGGGCCGTGGTCGCGGCCGAGCAGGCTGCTGCGGGGTGGGGTGAGACGCTGTGGTTCGAGACCAGTGCCGAAGACCCGGGCCAGGGGATGACGAAGGAGGCGCTGGCGCAGGGCGCGTCCATGATCATCGTGGCCGGTGGGGATGGCACGGTGCGGGCGGTGGCCGAAGCCGTGAGCGCGGAGCCCGTCTCGCTCGCACTGCTGCCTTCGGGCACCGGCAACCTCCTCGCCCGCAACCTGAAGCTGACGCTGGATGACCCGGAGCACTCCATCCACTCCGCGTTCACCGGCGACGACCGCCAGATCGATCTCGGCATGATCGAGATCCGCCGTGAAGACGATCGCGTCGACCGCCACGCGTACGTGGTCATGGCGGGCCTGGGGCTCGACGCGAAGATGCTCGCCCATACCGATGACGAGTTGAAGGCGAAGGTCGGCTGGCTCGCGTATGTGAAGGCCATCGTGACTGCGCTGCGTGACAAGAACCAGCTCCGGGTGCGCTACCGACTGGACGCGCAACGTGTGCGGTCGCTGCGTGCGCACACGATCATCATCGGCAATTGCGGCTCGTTGCAGGCGAATGTGCTGCTCCTGCCCGATGCCTCCGTGGACGACGGCCTGCTGGACATCGTCCTGCTTCGACCCGAAGGACTCCTCAGCTGGGCGCAGATCGTGACCAAGATCATCTGGGAGAACGGCGTGCTCAGCCGCACGCGGTTGGGCCGGAAGTTCCGCACCGACGAGGTCGACGCGCTCAACTACATCAAGGGGGCGCGGTTCACCCTCACCGTGAGTCGCCCCGAGCTGATCGAGCTCGACGGCGACGAGTTCGGCCGCGCCGTGGCGATCCGCACCTGGGTGGAGCCGCGAAAGCTCACCGTTCGCGTACCTGCAGAGACGCGCGACTGAGGCAGGAGGCATCAGGCGCCGACACGGGGCCGGCTCTGGCTCCAGGGGGCCGGCGGGGTGCGATCACCCGGTGTCGGGGAGGAACTGCTGCCACGCTCGTCGTCGTTCGCGGCGGGGATCGTGCTCGACGCGATCCGTCTCGTCGATGATCAACGTGGACCGGTCGGGTTCGCGATAGGGCGGCCACGTCTGCTCCGGCGGAGCACCGGCTGCGAATCGCAGCCACATGGTGCGCATGCGGTGACCGGCCGCCGCGTACTCCTCCGCGCCCCCGAACGCCGTGATGATCCGCGCCATCGCAAGGTCGGTGCGGGCGAAGAGCGCGAACATCTCGACGCCATGGGTGGCGTCCAGGCCGAGGATCTCCAGAAGTCGCGGGGCCACGTCGAATCGGTACGCCCATGTAGCAGCGAAGCGCGAGTGGTAGTCCGCGACCTGCGTGCTGGGGAACCAGAAGCCGAAGTCCCCTCCGAAGTCCGCGGCGGCCCGTCGCGCGGGGAGCCCCGGGTAGGCGGCGCGCATTCGGCGCCGAGAACCGGCGGGCGCGCGCGCGAAGAGCGCCTCGATTCGCGAGGGGGTCCGCGGCAGGATGTCCACACGGCCACGGAAGATCGCGCCCTCGCGGTCGTTCGTTCCGATGATGAGCGGAACGCGGTACGCCGTTCCGTCTCGGAACGCCCGCAGCGGATGGCGGGGCAGGAAGTCGCCATCGATCACCGGTGCGAGGCAGAACGTGCCGGGGTAGGCGTCCGGTGTCCGGATCTGGAGCACAGCGCATGCGGCGACGAGATCGCCCGGCGTCGCTGTCGTCAGCAGCTGGTGCGCGGTGCCGGGGAGGGGGAGTGCCTGGGCAGACTCGTCGAGCTCGTGCCTCGCTCGGGACTCCAGCACCCGGCGCAGGATCTCGACGAACTCGTCCGCCCATCGCGCGCTCATCGAGGACGGGTAGACCGCACCCGCTGGGGGACTCTGGGCGATGGCCCGAGCGAAGAGCCCGTGCGCCGACGGCGTTGCCATCAGCGTCGTCACCGCGTTGCCGCCTGCCGAGGCGCCGAACACCGTCACGTTCTCGGCATCGCCTCCGAATGCACCGATGTTCTCTCGCACCCATCTCAGCAGTGCCACCTGGTCGCGGAGCCCGAGATTGCTCTCGAACGGTCGATCAGGCGTCGAGTAGCGGCTGAAGTCGAGGTAGCCGAGCGGCCCGAGGCGATAGTTGAAGCTGACGTACACGACGTGGCCATCGCGGACGAAACCCTCGCCCCGTCCCGAGAAGTCTCGGGACGATCCGACGCTGTAACCGCCGCCGTGGATGTACACCATGACAGGCAGCGGGTTCGAGCCGTGGTCGTCCCAGACGGGCGCGTGCACGTTCACCGTCAGGCAGTCCTCGTCCGCTGCGATCACTGCCGCCGGCGGGTGGACGAGCGGATTGCGGAAGGACTGCGGGGCGGCCGAACCGAAGTCGAACGCGTCGCGGATGCCCGCCCACGGCACCACAGCGGCGGGGCTCGCGAATCGTCGCCTCCCCACGGACGGCGCCGCATACGGGATTCCGCGCCAGGCGAGCAGCCCGCGTTCCCGCGCGCCGCGCACCATGCCACCGACGATCTGCACGTCGACCGTCTCGTCGTCGTGCCGCCGGCGGCGACCGATCACGATCGCACGCTGCTCACCTCTCCACCTCAGCCCGATCGGGCGGTATCCGCAAGAGGCAGGCGGATGCCCCGGTGCAGCCGCGCCGTGTCAGCACGGCTCGATCCACCGAAAGAGACGACGAGGACGGCGAGCTGAGGCATCCGCCTCACTCCTCGGGGATGTCGCGTCCGAATGCTTCGAGGGTGATGGCCTCGGGCTCCGGGCCGCCGCGCACACCGGTGTCGAGGGCGCGGCGGGCGGGCGGTGCGCGTCAGTGGATCTACTCGAACTCGCTGCTGCTGGATCGGCTCGCCGTCCGAGGCAGTGCCGGCAGCGGCCTACCGGCCTTGAGCGTCGCCTTGCAGACCGCGGAGCTCGGCCTCCGCGGAATCGGCCCTGACATTGAGCCGGGCCGGCCCGGCTGGCAGGCGGTCGACGCGAATGAGGCCGATGGTCGCCGGGGTGGGTTGGACCCGAGCGATGCCCCGTGGCAGGTCGAGGTCGAGTCCGATGGCGATCCGCAGTAGCTCGAACGGAGTCGCGGCCGCCCACGCCTGCGGCGAGCACGATGCCGGATAGCTCACCGGCACGGGTTTGTCGCCGCGGCTGAACCCGCAGAACAGTTCGGGTAGCCGGCCACCATGCGCCTCGAGCGCGTCGAGAAGTCCCTCGACGACGGTGGCTGCGGCATCCCGTCGTCCATATGCCGCCATCCCCGCGGCGGCGAGCGCCGTATCATGGGGCCACACCGACCCGTTGTGGTAGCTCACCGGGTTGTACGCGCCCGCCTGGGTCGACAGCGTTCGAATGCCGAACCCACTGAACATGTCGGGCGATACGAGGCGGTCGATGACGGCGTCAGCGCGATGCGTCGGCACGATGCCGCTCCAGAGACAATGTCCGGCATTCGAGGCCACAGCGTCGACCTGCCGCTTGTCGGCATCGAGCGCGAGCGCGTACGTGTTCTCCTCCGGCATCCAGAACGCCTCGTCGAATTGCGTACGCAGCACGCTCGCACGCTCGTCCCAGGCGTGGGCGGCGGTGTCGTCTCCCCACGCACGAAGGAGGTCGGCGCCTGCTCGCATCGCCGCAAAGCTGTATCCCTGCACCTCGGCCAGCGCGACGGGCGGGCGGGCGGGCACCCCAGTACGGAAAGTGATGCCGTCGGAGCTGTCCTTCCAGCCCTGGTTCAGCAGCCCGCGGTCGCTCGAGCGAAGGTACTCGACGAAGCCGTCACCGTCGCGATCGCCCCATCGGATGATCCAGTCGAGCGCTCGTTCGACCGCCGGCCGGAACTCAGCCAGGTCCTGGGCGGGGATGCCCCATCGCAGGGCCCGGCCCACCAGCATCACGAAGAGCGGGGTCGAGTCGATGGAGCCGTAGTAGACGCTGGCCCCTCCTAGGACGAGAGACAGGTCGGCCCCGAGCCGGACCTCGTGCAGGATTCGCCCCGGCTGCTCCTCGGTCCGCGCGTCCAGCCGCAGACCCTGCATCCGTGCGAGGGTACGGAGCGTACCCAGGGTGAGCCGCGGCGCGAAGGGCAGCATCATCCAGCTCGTCAGGAGAGAGTCCCGGCCGAAGAGCGCCATGAACCACGGCGCTCCTGCTGCCACGACGTCGTCCTCGGGATGCTTCGGATCCTGGATGCGCAGCGCCCCGAGGTCGCGCTCGCTCGTGCGCAGGGCATCTGCGAGGACGCGATTCGAGGTCACCGTGTCCGGTACCTCGTCGCGCCAGTCCCGCATCCGCAGTGCGGGCGTCGTCTCGGCAACCGGGCGGTCCGCAGGGTAGAGGAACTCGAGATCGACTCCCTGAGCGCTGGGCACCGCCTCGATCGTCGTGCGCCATTCGTCACGCGCCGGGACGACGACTCGGAACGTGAGGGTCTGCGGACTGGAGAGGGCTCCGGGCGCCGAGATTCGGATGCCGCGTTGCGAACCTGGCCGGTCCAGCCAGTAGACGAGGTCACCGCCGACGTGGTGGTGGCCGACGGGGGGCGCGTGCGCGAGCCTGTGCTCCTTGACCAGAAAGAGATCGACGAAGTCGGCTTCGGCAGTCAGCGTGAGATCTACGCCCGCAGGCTCAGCGCCATAGTTTCGCAGGCGAATGTCCTCGCGCATACCTTGACCGACCATGCGGTGCCGCTCGACGATGACCGTTCCCTCGGCATGGCCGGCGCGCGGCGCGGCGCGGCCGACGAACACCGTTTCGTAGGGCTCCGCCGACACCACGCCGAGCGGCTCGATCGGCATCCCGTCCAGTCGCAGCTGCCAGCGCGACAAGACGCGCGTGTCCTGAACGAACAGTCCGTCCGGGCGGAGCGGATCGATATCGCCGTCGTGACCCGACACGCAGAACGTCGAACCCTCGACGAGAGTCACCGTCGACTGAACGAGCATGACTCGCCCGACTCCGTCGCGCCGGGGATCTCTCTGCATCGACTCGGTGCCGAAGCGCTCGCGCTCCTCACGCGTGTCGTTCGACGGCATACTCGCTGACACGGCATCCTTTCGGATTGCGAAGCGATCATTGTACGCTCCGCTGTCCGGTCCGTAAACGACACTCGCTGCGACGTCGGCTCCTCTACCATCCAGAGTGCGGATCGCACCCGAAACCGAACCGCGCAGGTCACCCTCGCCGACCTCGACCCACGAGGAGGTGTCTGATGTCCACGACCGCGACTGCCACGGCGGACCGACCGTCGATCCCCAACCATCCCGCGCTCCGGATCGGCATGATCGCACCGCCTTGGTTCGCAGTTCCGCCCGAGGGCTATGGCGGAACTGAAGCTGTCGTCGCGAGCCTCGTTGATCAGCTCGTGGAGCACGGACACGAGGTGATCCTCATCGCCGCGGGTCTGCCCGGAACCCGGGCCACCCGGCATATCTCGACCTACCCGCAGCCTCCGTCAGAGCAGCTGGGCGCGACGCCGATGCCCGAGGTCATCCATGCCGCCGGAGCCGCCGCGGCAATCGAGGGTCTCGATCTCGATCTGGTTCACGACCACTCCCTCGCGGGGCCTCTGCTCGCGCGCGGCCGCCACATCCCGACTCTCGCGACGATCCACGGGCCCGCGACGGGGGACAACGGCGACTACTTCGCCCGTCTGGGTCGCACGATCGACCTCGTGTCGATCTCGCGCGCCCAGCGTGCCGACGGTCCGCGCTTGAACTGGGTCGGCACGGTCTACAACGCGATCGACCTGAGCACCTTCCCGTTTCGCAGCACGAAAGAGCGCGACGTGCTGTGGGTCGGACGCTTCTGCCCAGAGAAGGGTGCTCATGTCGCGATCGATGCCGCACGGCGCGCGGGGCGCCGGATCGTCCTCGCCGGCAAGCTCAATGAGCCAGCCGAGCAAGAGTACTTTGACGATGCGGTCCGCCCGCGCTTGGGGCCCGACGCGGAATACATCGGAGAGGCGGACGCCGCGCTCAAGCGCGAGCTTTATGCGAAGTCGTCGTGCCTGGTCTTTCCCATCTCGTGGGACGAGCCGTTCGGCATGGTGATGGTAGAGGCGATGGCCTGCGGCACACCCGTCGTCGCGACTCGACGCGGATCCGTACCGGAGATCATCGACGATGGCCGCACCGGGATCATCGTCGACGCAGCCGACGGCCTTGCAGCGGCGATCGCCCGAGCCGACGAGCTCGACCCAGGTGCATGCCGCGAGCGCGTAGCGACGTACTTCGACCTGCCCGTGATGGCCGCCGCGTACGAACGCGTGTACCGTCAGGTGCTGGAATCCCGCGGCCTGTCGCGCGGGTCCGACACGCTACGACGTCACCGAGACCGAATGGGCCTAGCCCCTTCCGCGTAACGACGCGGCACCGGGTCCATCCCGAGCGAGCACATCTTTTCGCGCACACCGATCGGGCCGTGGTCCAACCCGGACTGTTCCAGCGCCGCCCGCACCGCCACCGCCCGCTCGGCGACCTCGTCCACGATCCGGTTCGGGCTCGACGACGGTCGCCGTGACCGCGGCGCCAACGCCGCCGGCCCATCCATCGCGACTCGCTTCCGGATCTCGTGGAACGTCTTCCGCGAGATGCCCTGCTCCGCACAGAACCAGGTCACCGACCCGCGGCGCGTCCTCCGGCCACTGCACGATCGCAAGACGAACACGAGGATCAACAGGTTCGAGGCGGCTCATCCCTCACGGATACCGGGGCAGAAATGTCACCACCAACCACGCCGGAACCGTCACCCATGGAATGAGGCACTTCCGTCACCGATGTCCGGAGACATGACAGGCTCACAGTCTTGAGATAAACCCCAGGCTAGGAATGGAAAAACGACGGTGTCCCTGGAGGGACTCGAACACGATTTGAGCATTCTGCATAGCGACGTCAAACGACAACTTCCGCGGAATTACGCGAGTTTTCGAGGCCCTGCCGACATCACACGACGTCTGAAAACAGCCAACGGCGAACTGGATGCGAGGGGGTGTTGGCCATGTCGGCCTACGTGCGATGCGTCTTCACACCCCCCCGCGGCGATCATCGCCGCGGTCCGCGCTGGCTGGTCCGTGACGGCCAAATAGACGTCGAGCGCCAACACACGCCTTGAGCCGGCTCAAGGAGCTTGAACAGATCGGCACTGGAATCGACTACAGGCCAAGCTGGGGCTCGGTGTGCTCGTGGACCTCGTGGCGGATCAATCATCATCCCCAAACGGGCGGTGCGCGCGGAAGGGAAGCACGCAGATTATGCGTTGGAGCAGGTTCGCTCCAGATGCGGCGAGCAGCAGCAATCAGCTGGCAGACTGCCCGCCTTTACTCGATGTGGGTGCCAGCCTCCTTTCTGAAGCAGCCGCTCCACGTCAGCAATCGTGACGTACTGAGCCCCGGTGCCCCGAAATGATGCCTTGAAGTCTGACGCCATGGCCAGTACGGACGACGCGAGTCCGTCCAGTTGTAAGCGATCACGCGGGCGAAGCCCAATCACACAATCGCTGAGGACAACGCGGCCGACGTCGATAATCCGCGGGTCGGACCAGCGGCCAACCCGCGCGATCGCGACAAGGGGTGCGAGGTCAGCGAGATGTCCGGGGGCGTCGGGTAGGTGTCGCGCCGCGAGTCCTGTCGTGTGCAGGAACGGTGCGGGGTCATCTGAGTCGAGCGAGCCGCGCGAGCCGAGCGTGTGTACTTGAACGCGGCCTCGGACGATCTCTACGCAGCCGCAGCCTTCGACTGGTTCAGCCTCATCGGGTGGATTGCGCTCGACGCGCGATGGCAGGTTGGGGCGAGGGGTTAGTTTGACGAGTGACGTCGCGACCCGCGCACCCCTGAACGATGAACTCTTGAACCGCTCCAGTCGTTCGACGTCATAGTCGCGCGCGATCTCCGTCCACAACCCGCCATGGCGTTCTGCGTCGATCGCGCCGTCGGGGAGTACAGCAACGATGCAGCGGACAGGACGAAGCTCCGACAACACCGCGGTCAGGAACTGCACCGCTGGGGCGACACGGCCGCCGAATGCGCCGTAAGTGACCTGGACCCCACCATTTCCCCTGTATGAGAATGGGGGATTGAGCACGACTGCGTCGAGATGCTTCTTCGCCTTACGCCAAGCGACTGCGCTTCCTCGGGAGCGACCGTGTAACACGTCGGCCGTGCTGAGCCTCCAGAGCGGCTGTTCGCGACGGAGACGATCAACGGCGGCTGGATCGACGTCGATCCCCAGCATGTCGACACGTCCGCCGAACCTTTCGTTCACTGCAGCGAGAAGTGCGCCTCCACCGACCGTGGGGTCGAGAACAGTGCCGTTCAAGTCTTCGGGCATGGCGAAGGCAACTGCTGCGGCGAGTGCGGGCGGAGTGTAATAAGCGTCGACCGCGGCGCCAGCGGATTTCATGCGGCTCCTAGCGTCTTGAGGAATGCGCTGACCTCGTACACATACACACCGCGGGAGCCACGAGTCCGCCCTTTTGACCGCACAGGGTGATCGTAGATCAACTCCACAATGGGTTCGTGGCGAATCGCGTACAGAATCCCGCCGAGCGCGTGCGGTTTCGTACCGATGGGGGCGACTCGAAGATGCTTGCCGCCAGCGCGTGCATGAACACGTTCGAGCGCCCGGTATGCCTCGAATGGGCAACTAGCGCGTGCGTACTCGACGCGCTGCTCCATGCGATCCAAGGACAACGAGTCGCGATTGGCCAGGTAGGTATACGTGGGGTACTCAACCCGAAAGCCTGGCGATCCGATCACCGGTGACGTCTTCGATACTTCGACCTCTTCCTGGTCGAAGATGTGCCCGAGCCGGGCTCCCTCGAACCCGAGGAGTGGCGCGAAGTAGCCGTCATCGTCCTGGCGGCGTGCAAGGCGAGCGAAGCCGGGCAGTGGTTCGATACCGCGGCTCGTGCTGAGATCGTAGACCGCGCCCGGCAGGTCATCGCTTCGCCGATAGTCATTGGGTTCTGCGTAGAGTGCGACGAATTCGGTACCGGCTTCCACGAGGGCTCGCACGAGCGGAGCCCACACCCGGTGTTCCAGACTCGTCAGATCGACTCCGACCAGCCCGCCCATCGAAGAGACGAGGGCTTGGAGATCTGCTGCTTCGTAAAGGTTGACGGTGCGCTCGAGACCGTGAACACGGCACTGCGCGTCATCGAGATCTTCGACGCGACAAAGCTGCACCGCCTCGGAGTCGACGAGTTCACCGACGATGGTGTCAGCCCGATCTTCCTCAATCCCAACGCCGTAGAGCAAATGCGTGACTCCGAGATCCTTGAGGTCCGCAGACGGGATCTTTCGGGTGAACGACGCCTCATAGAGATCGAGCACGTCAACTCCCGGTCGGGAAGTCGAGGAGCTGGTCGGGTAGCCTCCCTGGCGTCGCGCCGCGGCCGCTCAGTACCTTGCGGATCGTGGGTGCCGCACTCTCCCGAGATGTCAACGCGATGATGTCGTCAGCGCCAATCGTCATGCGCCGCTTTCGGCGGGAGCTGTAGATGAAGTATGGCGCCAAGACCGGATGAAGTTGATAGTCCATCTCGCGAGTCGCCCCGGACCGTCGCGCGTTCTTATCACCGTCGAATCCGATAATGATTCCCTGACCGACGGCCTCACCGAGAAGGACATCAACGTTCTCGGCCGGGGTGGTGCTTCCCGAGTAGCCGACTCGGAACTGGTTCACCTCCGGGGTCGCGAACGCCATCTCACGCGCGAGTGTGCCAAAGATGCTGCCGAGGCCGAGCGATAGCCGAGTCAGCGCTGCTCCCTGCCGGGACCACCCTTGGAGATCGCGAATCGTCGTTTCGCCGACGCGGCTGGCCGCTCGCGTCTGATGGAGCATCGCGATCGGGGAGTCGAGGTTGCCGCCGTCGATCACGTGCATGCGCAAGGCTTCGTATACGAGACGGATCATGTAGCGGATGTTTCCATCGGCGAGCTGGCAGTAGGTTTTCCAACCGGTGTAGTATTTTCGCTCGCCGACTCGGTTCTCCCTGATCGTGAAGAGCATTGCGTACCCGTAGTTGCCGACCCGCACTGACCACTTCTTCGGCTGAGTCCGAGCAAAGCGAAGCACGGACTCGGGCGACTCGTTGTGCGATTGGGCCCATCGAAGGACCATGCAAGCTTCGAAGTGGGAGAGACCTTCGGCGAACTCGATGTCTTGCCGGTCGACGCCGGCATCATTCAACTGTTCGATCAGTTGGTTACGCACCAGTTCGGCGCCCAGTAGCGCCGACTCCTCCTCCACTGAGAGCCCAGGCAGCAAGGCAGCTGCCTCCGGTGCGTCGTGAGCGATCAAAGCGAGTCTTTGCTGAAGAACGGTAGAGGCAAAGAGCTCGAACGACTCGTCCTTCAGGTCGACGACGATATCGACCGTCTTGAAGTCGGCAGGGTCTTGGAGGGGTTGGGCCTCGATTTGCGTGCTGCGGTCGATCGCAACCGTGTTCCGAACGCCAATCTTGAACGTGTACGGGGCGCCGCCGACTTGCTTGATTAGCGTGTTGAGGAGCTTCTGCTGATAGCTGGAGAGGTTTTCGTACTCATCCAGACAGAACATGAACGGTCTGGAGCGCGTCACCTCGAGACCGCGCAGGGCCGCGAACAGGTAGTCGAGGGGTCTACCAAGAACAGACATTGCACTGGCTGCCAGCCCCGAAATGTTGCCGTTGATCTTCGACTCCACGTCGACGATGGCAACATCGATGCCGCGTGCAAGTGACGTGACGTCGTTGCACACGTTGAGGTTGAGGGATCGGCAGAACAACTCGGCGCGGTGCTCGTCGACGTGGATTTCGTGGCCTGAGTTCATGAGCCAGACTGCGTAGTCAACGACCAGAGACGAGAGCTTCAGATTCAAGTAGTGCGAGAACACCTGTGCCCACAGCTCTTCGGTCACGCCCTTACCTCGAAAGACGGATACGACGTTTGGTTCAACCTTCCAATAGGCTCCAACGACTTCCCATGCTGACGGGGAGAGCGAACCAGAGATACGGGCTTGCCCGCCGAACGACATTGAACGCAGCGTGGTGGTCTTGCCTGTGCCACGCCCACCTACGAGAAAGGCCGGCGTGATTCCCAGCAGTTGCTTGAAATAGAGCGGCGCGGCAAAGCGGCGGTAGAGTTCATCGTCGCTCTCGTACTCAGCTCGAACTTGCCCGAGCGCTCGATTGACTTGCTCTAGAAGCTCGGACTCGACGCGGTCAGTTGCGAACAAGTGGACTCCAGCTCTCGCTCGGTTCCCCCCATTGAAGTACCGGGAGGGTGTTGTTGGGGCAGCCATGATGAAACGAGATCGCTAGGCCGAGACCACCGAATCCGGTGGCCCCGTCTTCATCGGCACCGTCCTCGTCGCTGGCGGCTGAACCATATTTTTCGATGAACTCGGCGACTCTCGGGCGCTGGGTGGCGGGGACAAGACGCGAGTTTGCGTCCAATGCGTGGTAGTCGGAATCGAGCACGTATGTCGGCGAGACAACGACGCCACACTCTTGCTGAATCCTTTGCATCGCTGTGGCAGTGCACACTGTCGGAATGAAGTAGACCCGTTGTAGCTGCCCAGACTCTGCGAGCGCCTTCAGGGACGACTTGCCGTGGGGCGTGACGTAGTTGCGCTTCCAGTCGCGCGTGAACTGAGTTCCGCTCCCCGACATGTCATCGAGGATGATCACTTTTCGGGCTGGTCCCTTGAGCAGCGCGCCGATGAGGTGCTCGGTGTCCAGGATCCGCCCCTCGGGGAACCCAAGCCGGCTCGCGATCCGAGCGAAAATGTAGCCCGAAGCGGTCGCGTCGCCTGCGCGGCCGAGCGGGAACGACACCGTGACGTTGTCGAGGAAGACGCGCCACGCTTCCTGTCGTGACTCAGCGGGACCGAACTCGTCGCGGGAAGACAGTGCACGGATTGAGGAGTACACGGCGTACTCGATCTGTGCCTCGTCGATGTGCGCGTGGGACTCCAGTAGAGCCTTGGCCAGATCTGTGTCGTCACCTTCGTCGAAGTTACCGAGCCAACCCTCAACGTCGAGACGTTTCGGGTTAGGCCAAACTCCGATGCGAGAGAGAAAGTGTCGCGACTCGACAAGCTCGTCGGTCTCCATCGTTCCCCACCCCCCCTGGATAGCAACATAGTGGAGAGCTAGAGGCTCTGCCGCGCGGCCCACGCCTTGGTCGCACATGCAGTGACGGTGGCAACACGACCATCCACGCCGCCGAAGTCGAGGCACTCGCATCTAACTCACATCGGCGAGGCGACCTCGGATCGACAGTCGCGGCGATCAGCCTTGCGTTCGGAGTGGATGAGAAACGGCCGATGGCCCTCCTCCCTAGAGGTTCGATGCTTCGCGCTGCACGCAGGTGGGGGGATTGCGTACCGAGCTTCACGAGCTCGAACGCATGCTCATTCGGCGACCGCCCCGTCAGCGCACGTATCGCGGTCCTCTACCGCACGGCTGCCTCAGTCTTCGTGGGTCGCTGACGATGTTTGGGTCGGCGGATCGTCGTCGCCGTGAGAGCGATGGCTACGGCGCTCGCTCGCCCTGCGCTCGGCATCGAGATCGGACGCGACTGCCTCCGCGAGCAGCACTTCCGGGCGGAGGCTTCCGAAATCGGCTTCACCATCAAACTGCAATGGCGTGAGCTTCCGCGTAGCTCTGAGCCGCGTGACCAGCGCGCGCTCGAACTTAGCCTGGTTGTTCAACGCGAGTTCTTGACCGGGGCGCTGAAACGGCGGCGTCATGATCATGAGGCTCCACATGAGGTACCCATCGAAGTCACTTTGGAACTCTTGTGGCATTGTTACGTTGAACCGCCGGGCTGCAATGGTGATCTCGTCCATGAGTGGCATCCCGTTCTCCGCCATCAGCTTCAAGTTCTCGACAGCACCTCGCCGTAGGGAAAGTAGTCCGTGTTTTCGAATGCGCTCGCCCGCGGCCAACATTGCGAGTCCAGTGCTGAGGACGTCCTCCGCCCACTTCTCCTGCTGCGCGCGGTCTTGCTTCGCCTTCTCGGTATGGCGGGCGTAGAGATAAGTGAGAAAGCCACCGATCAACAGGAACGCACCAGCGATCGCGGGCACACCCCACCATGGCGCAGGTTCGCCGCCGCTGATGATCTGGACCAAGAGGGGAGTGGGGCTCGGCGTAGGGGCCGGCGTCTGTGGCATGAACAAAATCTAGCGGCGTAGCTTCTGCGGCTCGGCTCGATGGTTTGCGACGACGGCTGCCGCGTTTGATGGCTGTTGATGCGGCGAGTCTGAGTTGCGCGACGGGCTTCACGAGCGGCCCGGCCCAAAGGGGTTTGTCTAGCGTGCCGATGTGGAGGTGAGGGGGAACGAGAATCCGCGGCTCAGGCGAAAGCGTCTGAAGCGAGAAGGCGATGGTGGGTTCGTAGGGGTCAGCCAGGCTTGACACGCGGGGCGGATTTCTCGTAGTCACCCCTCGCTGCGCTAGAGTGCGAAGCAGTTCAACAAACTCTCTGTAGCTCAGTGGATAGAGCACCGGTATGAGAAGCCGGAGGTCGCAGGTTCGAATCCTGTCAGGGACTTAGGGGCCCCCGATGCTTTCGCGCTCGGGGGCCTCGCCACTTCCATCTCTGCGACCCCACGGCGTTGCGTTGGGTGCGCGAAAGCCGGTCGTTCGTAGCAGCAAGCGAGGACATTCTGAGAATAAGGCCGATACCCTCGCTGGTCGCACCCGATTTAGCCCGCCGAGCGTCTCCTCGTTGAGCGCCCGATCATCGAGCATCTCTACGTCCCGATCCCGCGTCCCGCAGTCGGCGCCCCAACCACCGGCCCCGTAGCCATCTCCGCCTCGCGGTTCCACGCCGCCCGCCGCAACTCGACGTCTGCCGCCCGCACAGCCTCCTGCATCGTCAGCTCCGGAGTGCCCCGCTGCATCGACTGGGCGAGGCACTCGCGGGCCGCGGCATCCGTCTGCGCCACGACGATCGCGACGTTATGAAGCCGGCCGCGCGTGAGACCAACGTAGAGCCCTGCGGCATCCACATCCGGCCCGACAACCGACGCGTCGGCGGTGTCGCCCTGGACGCCGTGCACCGTGGACGCGTAGGCGAGCTGAAGATGCTCGCGCGCGTACGCGGTAGACACACGTCGCACCTCGCCGCTGTCGCCTACGGAGACGAGATCGACGAACGACTCGCGAATGCCGCGCACGATCCACTGCGCGCGATTCTCGACTCCCGTGAGCCGGTCGTTGCGACGGGTCTGGACGGAGTCGCCGATGAGGATGCGCTGCTGCCCCATTCCCCACGCGACAACGCGAACGTTAAGCTCGCCCTGATC
>Ga0160448_100216_pt1 | contig 23633 bp, 24 predicted proteins | sample HID1973M_E1MG_FD_108269 | JGI IMG/M metagenome (GOLD analysis project Ga0160448, IMG submission 108269) | Enriched mosquito-associated microbial communities from UW Madison campus, WI, USA - HID1973M_E1 MG | ecosystem: Host-associated > Arthropoda: Insects > Digestive system > Unclassified ...
CGCGACGCTGCACGTCCTGAGCTGGAAGAACGCGGAAGGGGTGGCGTTCCAGACCGCGCCGCTCCCGGCCGGCCTGCCGTCGCACGTCACGCTGGACGGTGACCGGCTGCTCGTCGGCGCTCGCGGCGCGGACGTGATCGCGCGGTTCCGGGTGGCCGACGACGGCACGGTCGCCCCGGTCGCCGAGGACGACCTGCCCGGCTCGTGGCCGCGCCACCACCTGGTGGTCGGTGGCCGCACGGTCGTCGCCGAGCAGATCGGCGGCGCGGTGACGGTGCTGGCGGCCGACGGGTCCGTCGTCGACCGGCTCCCCCTGCCGGCCGCGGCGTGCATCGCGCGGGTCGTCTGACGCAGGACGCGCCCCGTGGGGGCGCCGAGCGGTCGCCCGAGCGCGGGATCGTGCGGGAGAATGGCACCAGACCACCCGCCCGCCGCAAGGAGCCCACGTGACCCACGCCCCGCGTGTCGCCATGCTCAGCGTGCACACCTCGCCGCTGGAGCAGCCGGGCACGGGGGACGCGGGTGGCATGAACGTCTACGTGCTCGAGCTGTCCAAGGCGCTCGCGGCACGGGGTGCGCGCGTCGAGGTGTTCACGCGCGCGACGTCGTCGGACCTGCCGGAGACCGTGGTGCTGCCGGGGACGGACGCGGACGGCCGCGAGCTGGACCGCGCGGCCTCGCGCGAGGTGCTTCTGGCGCAGGACGTCGAGCCGGGGGTGGTCCCGCCCGTGCTGGTCCACCACGTGCCCGCCGGGCCGTTCGAGCGGCTCGACAAGAACGACCTGCCCGGCGTGCTGTGCGGGATGGCGGCCGGCGTGCTGCGGACCGAGTCGGCGCGCAGGCCCGGCTGGTACGACGTGGTGCACTCGCACTACTGGCTGTCCGGGCAGGTGGGGCGCATCGCCGCCGACCGCTGGGAGGTGCCGCTCGTCCACACCGCGCACACGCTGGCGCGCGTGAAGAACGCAGCGCTCGCCCCCGGTGACGAGGCGGAGCCGGCCGCTCGCGAGCTGGGGGAGGAGCACGTGGTCGCGGAGGCAGACGCGCTCGTCGCGTCCACGCCCGCCGAGGCGCGTGAGCTCGTCGAGCTCTACGGCGCGGACCCGGAGCGCGTGCACGTGGTCGAGCCGGGTGTGGACCTGCGGCGGTTCGCGCCGGTGCCGCCGGAGCAGCGCGCGGCCGCCCGACGAGACCTCGGCCTGCCCGCCGACCGTGACGTGGTCCTGTTCGCGGGCCGCATCCAGGCGCTCAAGGCCCCCGACGTGCTGGTCCGCGCGCTCGGCATCCTGAAGGCGACCGGCCGGCCCGTCCCGCTCCTCGTCGTGCTGGGTGGCCCGTCCGGCCGTTCCACGTCGGTGCGTGAGCTGCGCGCCCTCGCGCACGTCACCGGTGTCGAGGACGACGTGCTCCTGCGCCCGCCGGCCGACCGCGACTCGCTCGCGGACTGGTACCACGCGGCAGACCTCGTGGCGATGCCGTCGCGCTCCGAGTCGTTCGGGCTGGTCGCCGCGGAGGCGCAGGCCGCGGGCGTCCCCGTGCTCGCCGCGGCCGTGGGCGGCCTGCGCTCGATCGTCGACCACGACGTCTCCGGTCGCCTGGTCCGCGGCCACGACCCGGCGCGCTGGGCCGACGAGATCGCCGACCTGCTCGCCGACCGCGACCGGCTCGCCGCGATGGGCGTCGCGGCACGTCCGGCGGCCGAGCGGTTCGGGTGGGACGCGGCGGCCGACCAGCTGCTGAAGGTCTACGCCGTGGCGGGCGAGAGGCTCCGTCCCAGGGACTGACGTCCCGTCGCCCGGCACCGGGTGCTGCGGCAGGATGGACCCATGACCTACACCCTCGTGCTGCTCCGCCACGGCGAGAGCGAGTGGAATGCCAAGAACCTGTTCACCGGCTGGGTCGACGTGGCCCTGTCCGAGAAGGGCGTCGAGGAGGCCAAGCGCGGCGGGACGCTGCTGACCGACGCCGGCGTGCTGCCGGACGTCGTGCACACGTCGCTGCTCCGCCGGGCGATCACGACCGCCAACCTGGCGCTCGACGCCGCCGACCGGCACTGGATCCCCGTGCGCCGCTCGTGGCGCCTGAACGAGCGCCACTACGGCGCGCTGCAGGGCAAGGACAAGAAGCAGACGCTCGACGAGTACGGCGAGGAGCAGTTCATGCTCTGGCGCCGCTCCTACGACTTCCCGCCGCCGGACATCGAGCTCGGCTCGGAGTTCTCGCAGGACGCCGACCCGCGCTACGCCGGCGAGCCGATCCCGCGCGCCGAGGCCCTCGAGCAGGTCCTCGAGCGGGCGCTGCCGTACTGGGAGTCGGACATCGTCCCGGACCTGCGCTCCGGCAAGACGGTGCTCGTCGCGGCGCACGGCAACTCGATCCGCGCGCTGGTCAAGCACCTCGACGACGTGGACAGCGCGACGATCGCCGGGATCAACATCCCCACCGGCATCCCGCTGCTCTACACGCTCGACGAGGAGACGCTCAAGCCCACCAACCCGGGCGGCACGTACCTCGACCCGGAGGCTGCCGCGGAGGCCATCAAGGCCGTCGCCAACCAGGGTCGCTGAGACACCGCGAAGCCCCGGTCACCGCACAGGTGACCGGGGCCTCGACGCGTCAGTACACCTGCGGCGCCCAGGCCGCGACGAGCACCGCGGCGGCGACGACCACGGCTGCGATGGCGGTCGGCACCGATCGGGAGGCATGCTGCTCGATCGTCTCGGTCACGAACGAAGCAGAACAGCCGCAGACGTCGCGCGTCTACGGCTGTTCGGCGGGTCCTTCGCGGGCGCGTCAGATCGCGGAGCGGTCCAGGTCGTCGGCGGAGACGCCGGTGACCAGGTAGACGACGCGACGGGCGACGGAGACGCCGTGGTCCCCGAACCGCTCGTAGAAGCGGCTCAGCAGCGTGGTGTCGATCGTCTCCTGCGTGCTGGCGGACCAGGAGCCGCCCAGCATCGCGGTGAAGACGTCCTCGTGCAGCTCGTCGAGCAGGTCGTCGTCCGTCTCGATGCTCTCGGCCAGCGCCAGGTCGCGGCTCTCCAGCAGCGTCGCCGTGCGGCGGGCGACGCGCACTGCGGCGTCGTGCATCTCGGCGAATGTGCCCGCGAGGCTCTGCGGGACGGCCTGACGCGGGTAGCGGCCGCGGGCCACCTGGGCGACGTGCCGGGCCAGGTCGCCCATGCGCTCGAGCGACGCGCTCATGCGCAGGGCCGTGACCACGACGCGCAGGTCGGTGGCGACCGGCGCCTGCTGCGCCAGCAGCCCGACGCAGCGCTCGTCGACCTCACGCTCCAGGGCGTCGATGGCGATGTCGTCGGCGATCACCGACTCCGCGAGACCGAGGTCCCCCGTGAGCAGGGCGACGCCGGCGTTCGTCACGGCGTGCTCGACCAGGTGGCTCATGGCCACGAGGTCCTCGCCGAGCTGGGTGAGCTCGGCCTCGAAGATGTCCCGCATGTGATCCCTCTCGGTGCTTGCTGCCGGGTGGCGACGGCCAGGTTCGCACCGGCAGGTGAACAGCCGTGCGCCGCCAGGTGAACGCGCGGCGGCAGTTGGATGTTCGGACCGTTCACGCAGGGCGAAGGCTCGTCGCCTGCACGGACGCATGACTAGGGTGCAAGACTGGCGGCCAGGTCGCACGCGCACGACGGTGGAGGGGCACGCATGGCAGGCAAGGTCACGGCGTGGGTCGGCTGGGTGTGGTTCGCGGCGTTCACCCTCATCGCCCTTGGGCTGTTCAACATCACCACCGGGCTCGTGGCGGTCTTCAACACCAAGGACGTTGTCGCGTGGACCAACTCGGGTCTGGCGATCGTCGACGTCTCCACGTGGGGCTGGGTGCACCTGGTCGTCGGCGTGCTGATCCTGCTCACCGGGTTCGCGCTGTTCGGCGGGGCCGGCTGGGCGCGGTTCGTCGCGATCCTCCTGGTGATCGTGAACCTCGTGACCCAGTTCGTCTCGCTGCCCGTCACCCCGTGGTGGTCGCTCGTCGTCATCGGCCTGGACATCGTGGTCCTGTGGGCGCTGGTCGTGCACGGCGAGGAGGCCGAGCGGGCCGCCGCCTGACGCTTTCCATCTGATCAGCAGTACCCGACACAGGAGAGAAGAACTGATGGCTTCCACCTTCGGTCCGGTCGAGCTCATCGCGCTCGGCTTCCCGGACGACCGCATCCCCGACGAGGTCAAGGCGCAGCTCGCTGCGCTGGTGGTCTCGGAGCAGGTGCGGATCATCGACCTCGTCGTCGTCCGCCGCCCCGTCGAGGGCGACCTCGAGATCATCGAGTTCGAGGACCTCGGCGACGAGCTCCTGCTCGCGGACACGGAGATCGACCTCGTCGGCGGCGGGCTCGCGGGCGACGAGGACCTCGCCGACATCGCGGACGCGATCCCGGCCGGCACGTCCGCGCTGGTGCTCGTCCTCGAGCACGTGTGGTCGATCGGCATCGCGGACGCGATCCGTGAGTCGGGCGGCGTCCTGCTCGCCGCGGAGCGCATCCCGGCCGAGGTCGTCGCGGCGATCGCCGACCTCGAGGACGCGTCGGCCTGACGCCGAGCCACCACCTTTCCTTCCAACCTCAAGGAGTTCGCATGCCTCCCTTCCGTCGTGTCGGCCGCCCCGGCCTCATCGGGACCGCCGCCCGCACCGCCGTCATCGCCGGCACCGCCACCGCCGTGAGCGGCGGTGTCGCCCGCCGCCAGGCCGGCCGCGCGCAGGCCAGCTACGAGCAGCAGCAGTACGAGGCCGCCGAGCAGCAGCGCCAGATCGAGGAGGCGGCTCGTCAGGCCGCCGCCCAGCAGGCGGCCGCCGCTCCGGCGATCGCCGCACCCGCACCGGCCGGTGGCGACGACATCATCGCCAAGCTCAACCAGCTCGCCCAGCTCCAGGCCGCGGGCGTGCTGAGCGCCGACGAGTTCGCGGCCGCGAAGGCGAAGCTGCTCGCCTGATCGCTCGCCCGACGAGGCCCCGGACCTGCCCCGACGCAGGCCGGGGCCTCGTGCATGTCCGTGAACGACAGATGAATGCTCGGCGGCGGGTGGCCGACAGCGACCCGGAAAGGTCCGATCGGGGCCGTGCGTCGCCCTAGGGTTGGTCGCGTGAGTGCCGACGGGTGGGAGCTGATCGTCGCCGGATGCCTGGGCATCCTGGTCGGCGCGTTCGCCGTGATCGCCTACTGGATCAGCCAGCGCTCCATGCACAGGATGCCGCAGACCCCCGCGCCGGAGCTCGACGAGGGCCTGGTGCGGATGCTCGCCGTGCTGCGCTCGGCGGCGATCGTGCTCGACCCCGAGGACACGGTGGTCCGTGCGAGCGCGCCCGCGTACTCGCTCGGCCTGGTGCGAGACGGCCTCGTGGTGCCACCCGCGATCCGTGAGCTCATCGAGAGCGTCCGCCGCGACGGCGTGATCCGCGACGAGGAGCTGGAGGTCGCGCGCGGCCCGCTCGGCAAGGGCACGCTCCTGCTGCAGGTCCGCGTCGCGCAGGTGACGCCGCGGCACGTCGTCGTGCTGGCGGAGGACCAGACCCAGGCGAAGCGCCTCGAGGCCATCCGCCGCGACTTCGTCGTGAACATCTCCCACGAGCTGAAGACGCCCGTGGGTGCCCTGACCCTGCTGGCCGAGACGGTGCAGGACGCGGCCGACGACCCCGAGGCGGTGCGCCGGTTCGCCGGCCGCATCCAGACCGAGGCCGTCCGCCTGTCCGCCCTGGTCCACGAGATCATCGAGCTGTCCCGGCTGCAGGTCGCGGGCGCGTTGACCGAGGTGTCGACGGTCGAGCTCGACGACGTGGTCAAGGAGGCCGTGGACCGCGCGAGGACCACGGCCGACGCCAAGCGGGTCCGCCTGGAGGTCGGCGGCCAGAGCGGTGTCCAGGTCTCGGGGCAGCACGACCTGCTCGTGACGGCCGTGCGCAACCTCGTCGACAACGCGGTCGCGTACTCGGGTGAGGCGTCGCGCGTGGGCGTCGGGGTGCGGATGGCCGACGACATCGTCGAGATCGCCGTGGTCGACGAGGGCATCGGCATCTCCGCGGCCGACCAGGAACGCGTCTTCGAACGTTTCTACCGCGTGGACCCCGCGCGCTCGCGCGAGACCGGCGGGACCGGTCTTGGCCTGTCCATCGTCAAGCACGTCGCCGCCGACCACGGGGGGGACGTGACCGTCTGGTCCCGGCCCGGCCGCGGCTCCACGTTCACGCTGCGCCTTCCCCGCGCGGCCGTCCCTGCATCGTCCGAAGAAGGAGCACACGTGCACCGGAACGCGTCATGACGCGCATCCTCGTGGTCGAGGACGAGGAGTCCTACCGCGACCCCCTGACCTACCAGCTGCAGCGCGAGGGCTACGACGTGGTCGCGGCCGCGACGGGCACCGACGGGCTCGACCGCTTCAACGAGGGCGGCGTGGACCTGGTCCTGCTCGACCTCATGCTGCCCGGGATGCCGGGCACGGAGGTGTGCCGGCAGATCCGTCTGACCAGCGACGTGCCGGTCATCATGCTCACGGCCAAGGACGACGAGATCGACAAGGTGGTCGGCCTGGAGCTGGGCGCCGACGACTACGTCACCAAGCCGTACTCGTCGCGCGAGTTGCTGGCCCGCGTGCGCGCGGTGCTGCGGCGTCGCTCGATCGTCGCGGTCCCGTCGCCCGGTGCGGAGGCGTCGGACGACGAGGACGACGACGACCTGCTCGTCGCCGGTCCCATCCGCATGGACGTCGAGCGGCACACCGTCCGCGTGCACGACGAGCTGGTCGCGTTCCCCCTCAAGGAGTTCGAGCTCCTGGAGCTGCTGCTGCGCAACGCCGGCCGCGTCCTGACGCGCGGCCAGCTGATCGACCGCATCTGGGGCTCGGACTACGTCGGCGACACCAAGACGCTCGACGTCCACGTCAAGCGCGTCCGCGCCAAGGTCGAACCGGACCCGGCCAACCCGACGCTCCTGGTGACGGTCAGAGGCCTGGGCTACAAGCTGACGCCAGAGGGCTGACCCCGACTCGCCCCCAGCGTCCGAGCAAGTGGCTGCTACAGCGACCACTTGCTCGGACGTTGTGCGTTGCTGGACGCGCGAACAACTGTCGGCCAGCGTTCACCTGGGGTTCAACTGGCTCCGACCGACAGGTCACATCCGCTTCCTAACGTCGGCATCGCTGCGCTCGACACCCGGGCGCACGACAGACGAACAGGACGGACTCCACAGTGAAGCTCTCCCTTCCCAGCCGCGTCGGTGCGGTCGCCCTTGCCGGTGTGATCGCCGTCTCGCTGACGGCGTGCGGATCGGACGACCCGGTCGCGGACGCGGGTTCGCCCAGCGGCGGCGCATCGGCCGACGGCGGAAGCTCCAACCTCAGCGGCCAGCTCAACGGCTCGGGCGCCAGCACCCAGACCTCGGCCATGGACGCGTGGCGCGCCGGCTTCCAGCAGACGAACTCGGGCGTCACGGTCAACTACGACCCGATCGGCTCGGGCGGTGGCGTGACCGCGTTCCTCAGCGGCGCCGTGCAGTGGGCGGGTTCCGACTCGCCGCTCGTGAACCCCGACGAGACGGACAAGGCGAAGGACCGCTGCTTCGGCACCGACGCGATCGACCTGCCGGTCTACGTCAGCCCGATCGCCGTCGTCTTCAACCTCAAGGGCGTCGACAAGCTGAACCTGTCGGCCAAGACGATCGCGCAGATCTTCGACGGCAAGATCACCACCTGGGACGACGCGGCCATCAAGGCCGACAACCCGGACGCCGACCTCCCGTCGACGAAGATCACGCCCATCCACCGCTCCGACGAGTCGGGCACCACGAAGAACTTCACCGACTACCTGAACCAGGCCGGCGAGGGCGCGTGGAGCTACGACGCCGACAAGGTGTGGCCCATCAAGGGCGGCGAGTCGGGCGCGCAGACGCAGGGCCTGATCCAGGCCGTGCAGGGCGGCGACGGCACGATCGGCTACGCCGACGAGTCGCAGGCCGGCACGCTGGGCCAGGCGTCGATCAAGGTCGGCGACACCTTCACGGCCCCGTCGGCCGAGGGCGCCGCCGCCGCGCTGGACGCGTCGCCGCGTGACGACACGCGCACCGAGCACGACATCGCGATCAAGCTGGACCGCACCACGACGGCCGCCGGCGCCTACCCGCTGGTCCTGGTCTCCTACGCGATCGCCTGCGGCGCGTACGACAAGCAGGCCGACGTGGACAACGTGAAGGCGTTCCTGACGTACATCTCCAGCAGCGAGGGCCAGCAGGCCGCTGCGGGTGCGGCGGGTTCGGCCCCGATCTCGGACAAGCTCGCGGCCGACGTCAAGGCGTCGATCGACACCATCAAGCTCGCTTCCTGAGCTCGGCCCGGCCTGGCCGGGTGCACGACGCTGACCGCCGACGGTCGGCCCGCCCCGGGGGGACGCGGGCCGACCGTCGGCACAGCACCACAGCTGACTTACCTGGAGAGACGTGACCAGCACACAGACCCCTGCGGCACCGCGGTCGGAGCGACCGGGCCCGGGGCCGGAGAGTGCGCCGCCGCGCGCGAAGAAGAAGCGTGCCTACAAGGCGCCGGCCGACCGAGGCGCCAACCGGGTGTTCCGGTGGGCGGCGACCGGCGCGGGTGCGTTCATCCTCGTCGTGCTGGCCGCCGTGGCCGTGTTCCTGATCGTCAAGGCCTGGCCGGCGATCTCGATGCCGACCGACGAGCTGGCCGCACAGGTCAGCGCGCTGCACGGCAGCTCGCTGCTCGCCTACATCGGCCCGCTCGTCTTCGGCACGGTGCTGGCCGCGGCGCTCGCGCTGCTGTTCGCGACGCCCGTCGCGATGGGCATCGCGCTGTTCACGTCGCACTACGCCCCGCGCCGGATCGCGAGCGCGCTCGGCTACGTCGTCGACCTGCTCGCCGCCATCCCGTCGGTCGTCTACGGCCTGTGGGGTGCGACGGTGCTGGTCAACGTGGTCAAGCCGCTGTGGCTCTGGCTGAACACGCACCTGTCGTGGATCCCGTTCTTCGGCGGTGAGGCCTCCCCGACGGGCCGTGTCGTCCTGTCGGTCGCGATCGTGCTGGCGGTGATGATCCTGCCGATCATCACCGCGGTCTCCCGCGAGGTCTTCCTGCAGGCTCCGCGTCTGCACGAGGAGGCCGCGCTGGCGCTCGGCGCGACGCGCTGGGAGATGATCCGGATGGCGGTCCTGCCGTTCGCCCGCTCGGGGGTCATCTCGGCCGCGATGCTCGGCCTCGGCCGCGCGCTCGGCGAGACGATGGCCGTCGTCATGATCCTGTCGCCCGGCGCGACGTACTCCTTCCTGCTGCTGGTAGCAGGCAAGCACAACACCATCGCGGCCAACATCGCGTCGCAGTTCCCGGAGGCCAACCCGATCGGCGTCTCGACGCTCATCGCGACCGGCCTGGCGCTGTTCGTCATCACCCTCGCGGTGAACATGGCCGCCCGCGCGATCGTCGCGCGCCGCAAGGACTTCTCGGGAGCCAACTGACATGACCACCACCACGGCCACCCCGAGCTCCGGCGCCCCGTCCGGGCTGCGCGAGATCCTGACGAACACCGACCCGCGACGGCGTCGCACCGACCGCACCATGAAGGTGCTGATCTACGCGGCGTTCGCGGTCGCGATGATCCCCCTGGTCTCCGTGCTCTGGACCGTCGTGTCCAAGGGCATCGGCCACCTGAACTCGTACTTCCTGCTGCACTCCATGCGCGGCGTGTTCGGCGGCATGGACGCCGGCGGCATCTACCACGCGATCATCGGGACGCTGCTCATCACGGCGTGGGCCACGGTCATCTCCGTGCCGATCGGTCTGATGACCGCGGTCTACCTGGTCGAGTACGGCCGGGGCCGGCTGGCCCGTGCGGTGACCTTCTTCGTCGACGTCATGACGGGCATCCCGTCCATCGTCGCCGGTCTGTTCGCCTACGCGCTGTTCGCGCTGTTCTTCGGGCCCGGCGTCCGGATGGGCATCGCCGGATCCGTCGCGCTGTCGGTCCTCATGATCCCGGTCGTCGTCCGCTCGTCGGAGGAGATGCTGCGGCTGGTCCCCAACGAGCTGCGCGAGGCGGCCCTGGCGCTCGCGGTGCCCAAGTGGCTCGTGACGGTCCGGGTGGTGCTGCGCACCGCGATCGCGGGCATCGTCACCGGTATCACGATCGCGGTGGCCCGCATCATCGGCGAGACGGCACCGCTCCTGGTGACGGTCGGCGTGGCCGACTCGATCAACTACAACATGTTCGACGGCCGCATGATGACGCTGCCCGTCTACATCTACCGGCAGTTCCAGCAGGGCCTGGTGCCCTGCTCGCCGACGGCGACCAACTGCGTGCCGACCATCAACTTCGACCGTGCCTGGTCGGCCGCGCTCGTCCTGATCATCATCGTCATGCTGCTCAACCTCGTGGGGCGGCTCATCACGCGGCTCTTCGCGCCGAAGACCCGCTGACCGCCCCACCTCCTGGTACCCCTGAAAGGCCCCACCCCATGTCTCAGCGCATCGATGTCAAGGACCTGAACATCTTCTACGGCGACTTCAAGGCCGTGGCGGACGTGCAGATCGCCGTCGAGCCCCGGTCCGTCACGGCCTTCATCGGCCCGTCCGGCTGCGGGAAGTCCACCTTCCTGCGCACGCTCAACCGCATGCACGAGGTCATCCCCGGCGCCTACGTCGAGGGCACGGTCGCGATGGACGGCGTCGACCTGTACGCCGCGGACGTCGACCCGGTGGCGGTCCGTCGCCAGGTCGGCATGGTCTTCCAGCGGCCCAACCCGTTCCCGACGATGTCGATCGCGGAGAACGTCCTGGCCGGCGTGCGCCTCAACAACAAGCGCATCTCCAAGGGCGACGCGCAGGACCTCGTCGAGCAGTCCCTGCAGGGCGCGAACCTCTGGAACGAGGTCAAGGACCGCCTGGACCGCCCGGGCTCGGGCCTGTCCGGCGGCCAGCAGCAGCGTCTGTGCATCGCGCGTGCGATCGCCGTCAAGCCGCAGGTGCTGCTCATGGACGAACCCTGCTCGGCCCTGGACCCGATCTCGACCCTGGCCATCGAGGACCTGATCGCCGAGCTCAAGTCGCAGTACACGATCGTGATCGTCACCCACAACATGCAGCAGGCCGCCCGCGTCTCCGACCGCACGGCGTTCTTCAACCTGGCAGGCGTCGGCCAGCCCGGCCGCCTGGTGGAGGTCGACGACACCGCGACGATCTTCTCCGCCCCGCACGAGCAGGCCACCGAGGACTACATCTCGGGCCGCTTCGGCTGATCGGGCCGGCGACGCAGAAGAGCCCCGGACCGCTTCGGCGGTCCGGGGCTCTTGCGCGTGTGCGTCAGGCCGACGGGGTCGGCGTGGGGATCAGCGTCGCGTACTCGGGCTGCGAGCCGTCGAGGACCGGCACGGCCAGGTCCTGGCTGCCCGCGGCGTCCGTCGCGATGGTGATCGGCAGCAGCGCACCGGGGGCGACGCTGACGGCCGGGATCGTGAAGTTCTCGCGCCCGTCGCCGGGGGCCCCACCGGTGGTGTCCTCGGTCAGCAGCACGGTCTGGCCGGGCTCGACGGTCACGGTCGCCGTGTCGTCGCCCGCCGTGAGCGTCACCGTGCGGGTCGCCGCGCCGTCGTTCGTCAGCGCACCCTGCACCGCGCCCGGGGCGCCCTTGGCCGACGACAGCACCATGAGGTTGGAGGCCCGGACGTCACCGAGGGTCGCACGCACGCCGTCCGACGCGCTGTACTCCTTCTCCGTGGTCATCGGGTTGGTGGCCGAGCAGCCGGCCAGCATCAGGCCTGCGACGCACAGGCCGGTGGCGGACCAGAGCCGGAGGGTGCGGGGGCGGAGCGAGGTCACGGGGACTCCAGGGGCGTCGGGGTGGATCGGCGCAGCGCATGACGCTGCACGGGAAAGACTAGCGGGCGAGGCGTCGTCGGGCCGCCTCCGTGGCGTGTGGCGGCGGCCACCCGGGCCGTCCCGCCGGAGGGGTGGACCGGCCGCTCCCTGACCAGCGCAGACGGTGCGCGCGCGACACGTGCCGCCGGATTGGGGCGAATTGTGCCGTGATAAGGTAGGACCCCGCGAAAGGGGACACCTGCAGATGACTTTCACTGTTGGGGAGACCGTTGTCTACCCGCACCACGGTGCAGCGTTGATCGAAGAGATCAAGACCAGGACCATCCGCGGAGAGGACAAGATCTACCTCAAGCTCAAGGTGGCCCAGGGGGATCTCACCATCGAGGTCCCGGCGGAGAACGTCGACCTCGTCGGCGTGCGTGACGTCGTGGGTCAGGAGGGTCTGGACCGCGTGTTCGAGGTCCTGCGGGCCCCGTACACGGAGGAGCCGACCAACTGGTCGCGTCGGTACAAGGCGAACCTCGAGAAGCTCGCCTCCGGCGACGTCATCAAGGTGGCCGAGGTCGTGCGTGACCTGTCGCGTCGTGACGCGGACCGCGGCCTGTCGGCCGGCGAGAAGCGCATGCTGGCCAAGGCTCGTCAGATCCTCGTCTCGGAGCTCGCGCTGGCCGAGCACACCGAGGAGGAGAAGGCCGAGGCCATCCTCGACGAGGTCCTCGCCTCCTGAGGTGCGGACCGCTCCTGAGCTGCGGACCGCCGCGATCCTGACGGCCGCGGGCAGCGGCGCCAGGCTGGGGCACGCCCTGCCGAAGGCCATCGTGCCGGTGGCAGGCGACCCGATCGTCCTGCACGCCGCCCGGCGGCTGTGCGCAGCCCGGTTCGACGACCGGCCCATCGACTCCCTCGTCGTGTCCGCACCCGCGGATCACGTCGAGGGATTCGTGCGTCTGCTGGAGGGTCTCCCCGTGCCCGTCACGGTGGTGGCGGGCGGGCCGTCGCGGCAGGCGTCGGTGGCTGCGGCGTTGGCGGCGGTGCCCGACGACGTCGACGTGGTGCTGGTGCACGACGCCGCGCGCCCGTTCGCGCCGCCCGCGCTGATCGAGCGTGTGGTCGCAGCCGTCGCGGCGGGGCACGAGGCGGTGGTCCCCGGGCTCGCCGTCACGGACACGATCAAGCGCGTGGGACCGACCGACGACGCCGGGCCGGCCGAGGGGTGGCCGGTCCTCGGCACGGTGGACCGCGCCACGCTGCGCGCGGTGCAGACCCCGCAGGGCTTCACGCGCGGGCTGCTCGCGCGCGCGCACGCGGCGGCGGCCGACGACGCGGCCGACGAGTCGCTCGCGGCCTCGGACGACGCCGGCCTGGTCGAACGCCTCGGTCTGCCGGTCTGGGTGGTGCCCGGGGACGACGACGCCGCGAAGATCACGACGCGACGCGACCTGGCGATCGCGGAGCTGACGGTCGACCCTTCCTTCCCGACGGAGCGCTGACGCATGACCACGAACCTCCCCCGCACGGGCATCGGCGTCGACGTGCATGCCTACGATCCCGACCCGGCGCCGGACGCGGTCCTGCACCTGGCCGGCCTCGCGTGGCCGGGCGAGCGGCCGCTGGCGGGTCACTCCGACGCGGACGTCGCCGCGCACGCCGCCGCCGACGCGCTGCTCTCCGCGGCGGGCCTGGGGGACCTGGGCTCGAACTTCGGCACGTCCGAGCCGCAGTGGGCGGGCGCGGCCGGAGCGGTGCTCCTGGCCGAGGCGGCCCGCCGGGTGCGGGACGCAGGGTTCGACGTCGGCAACGTCGTGGTCCAGGTGATCGGCAACCGCCCCCGGCTGGGTCAACGGCGAGACGAGGCCCAGGCTGTGCTGTCGGAGGCTGTGGGTGCGCCCGTCGCGCTGTCCGCCACGACGACGGACGGGCTGGGGCTGACGGGGCGAGGGGAGGGTGTCGCGGCGATCGCCACGGCGCTCGTCGTCGCGCGGTCCTGACGGCCGCGTCCGGCCCCCACCCGTACGCTGCCCAGCAGCACCCCGCCGACCACCAGCGCACCGCACGCCAGCTCGACGGGCGCCGTGCGCTCGCCGAGGACCAGCCACGCCGAGCCGATCCCGACGACGGGAACGAGCATCGAGAACGGTGCGACGACGCCGGCCGGGTACCGCGCCATGAGCGAGGTCCACAGACCCGATCCGAGCAGCGTCCCGATCAGCACGGTGAACGCGAGCCCGCCCAGCGCCGCCAGGCCGGTCGGGGAACCGAGCCCGGTGAACGAGTCACCGATCCGTGCGGGCCCCTCGACGGCGAGCGACAGCGCGAGCAGCGGCACGGGCGGCACGACGGACATCCACAGCAGCAGCCGGAAGGACTCGTCGGGCGCGGTGCGGACGGCCAGGCGGCTGCCGAGGTTGCCCAGCGCCCAGCCCAGCCCACCGCACAGCGTGAGCAGCACGGGCACGAGGGTGGTGCCGCCGGCGACGTCGGCGCGGTGCAGCGCGATGCCCGCCAGGCCCGCGGCTGCGACCAGGATCCCGAGCGCCTGGCGCCCCGAGACCCGCTCGCGCAGCAGCAGCGCGGCCAGCACCACGGTGAACGGCGCCGACGACTGCAGCACCAGCGACGCGAGGCCGGTGGGCATGCCCGCGGACATCGCCCAGTAGAGGAACACGAACTGCAGGATCCCGAACCCCAGCCCGTACAGCAGCAGCCACCGCACGCGCACCGCGGGGCGCGGCACCAGCAGCATGGTCGGCACGGCGATGAGCGCGAACCGCAGGGCGACGAGGAAGAACGGCGGGAACTGCTGCAGCGACAGGTGGATGGCGGGGAAGTTGAGGCCCCAGCACACGGCGACGAGGGCGGCGAGGAGTCGGTCACGGGTGCTCACGGGTCGAGCATGCGCCCGCCTGACCGTCCAGCACCATCGAAAAGAACTGACACATCCTTGTAGCATCGCTGCATGGATGTCCGCGGCCTCGAGGCGCTCCGTGCGGTCCGGTCGCAGGGCGGCGTCACGGGTGCGGCGGCGGCGCTGCACCTCACGCCGTCGGCGGTCTCGCAGCAGGTGGCCGGGCTGCAGCGGGAGGTCGGGCTGCCCCTGACCGAGCGGGTGGGGCGCGGGCTGCGCCTCACACCGGCGGGCGAGGCGCTGGCCGATGCGGCGCTCGACGTGGCCGTCGCGCTCGAGCGGGCCCGGGCCGCGGTCGACGACTTCGCCGGCAGCCCCGTCGGCACCGTGCGCGTGAGCGCCTTCGCGAGCGGCGCCCAGCTGCTGCTGCCCGCGCTCCTGAGCCGAGTCGCGGCGTTCGACGGCGTCGACGTCGACTGCACCGACGAGGACGTGGCCCAGGACGAGTTCGTGGGCCTGACCGACCGCTACGACATCGTCGTCGCGCACCGTCCGGACGGCTCCCGCGCCTGGGACGGCGTCCGGGCCGTCTCGCTGCTGCGCGAACCCCTGGACCTGGCCGTGGCGCCCGACCACCCGTTCGCGGACCGGCCCGGCGTCGACGCGGCCGAGCTGGCCGGGCAGCGCTGGATCGCGGTGCGGGAGGGCTTCCCGGTCTGGTCCGTCCTGGCCGTGATCGGTGAGGCGTCCGGCGCCGAGCCGCGCGTGGTCCACCGCATCAACGACTTCCACGTCGCGGCGGCGTTCGTCGCCGCGGGGCACGGCGTCTCGCTGCTGCCGCGCTACACGTTCGGCGGTGCGTCGCACGTGCGGCTGGTGCCGCTCACGGGCGTGCGGGCCGGGCGGCACATCGACGCGCTGCTGCGCCCGGACCGGGCCGAGCGGCTCGTCGTGCGGCGCGTGGTCGACGAGCTCCGCGAGGTCGCGGCCGACGTCGTGCGCTGAGTGCTCTCGCGACGACTCAGGGCAGCAGGACGAGCTTGCCGCCCGCGTGGCCGCCGCGCCCCTCGCGGTGGGCGTCCGCCACGTCGTCGAGCGCGTAGGTCCGAGCGACGCGCACGTCGAGGGCGCCGTCGGAGGCGAGCTCGGCGAGCTGGCCACGGGCCGCTTCGCGGATGTCCGTGCCTGGATCGGCGCCGGGGCCGCCGCCGAGCGCCAGGATGCCGAGCGACGACGCGCGCGCGAAACCCGCGATGGTCGCGATGCGTGCGCGGTCGGCGACCAGCGCCACGGACGTGTCGAGGGCCTCGTCGGTGCCGACGGTGTCGATCGCGGCGGTGATCGGTCCCGGAGCCACGGCGCGGATGCGCTCGATCAGGCCCGCGCCGTACTCGACGGGAATGGCGCCGAGGCTGCGCAGGTCGTCGTGCGCGTGCGGGGACGCCGTCGCGACGACCGCCGCGCCGCGCAGCTCGGCGAGCTGGACGACCATGCGCCCCACACCGCCCGACCCGCCGTGCACCAGCACCACGTCGCCGCGGTGCACCGACGTGGCGGTCAGCGCGTGCACGGCCGTCGTACCCGCGAGCATCAGGCCGCCCGCCGCAGCCCAGCTCAGGTCCGCCGGACGCCGGACGGTGACCTGCTCGGAGACCTCGAGCTGGTCGGCGTAGCCGCCGCGGACGCGCCAGGCGATCACCTCGTCGCCCTCGGACAGCCAGCGCACGCCGGGTCCGATGGCGGAGACGACCCCCGCGACCTCGAGCCCGAGCCGCAGCGGCAGGCGCGAGGCGTCCGCACCCGGGGAGTCGGCGTACGTCTTCCAGTCGATCGGGTTCACGCCGGCCGCGCGGACCTGCACGACGACGTTGCCCGGCCCCGGTTCGACGCGGGGACCTTCGACGACCTGCAGGACCTCTGGCCCCCCGAATGCGGCAGCGACGACGACACGGTTCTGGGTCACGGGGACAGAGTGCACCGCCCGACTGTGAGACGCCAGGGTCCGAAGTCCGGGAAAGCCGGGGTTCACACCTGCGGGTGACGAGCCCCGAAGACGTGGTCGGTGTACGGGTTGCCGAACAGCCCGTCGGGATCGGCCGCCGCACGCACGCGCTGGGCGTCGCCGAACCGCGGGTACAGCTGCGCGAACCGCTCCGAGTCGAGCCAGTGCATCTTGCCCCAGTGCGGGCGCCCGTCGACCTGTCGCATGATCGCCTCGACCGCGTCGAAGTACCGGCGGAACGGCATCTTCACGTACTGGTGCGCGGCCACGTACGCCGTCTCGCGGCCGTGCGCGGTGGACAGCCACAGGTCGTCGGCCGCGGCGAAGCGGATCTCCAGCGGGAAGGGGACGCGTTCGCCCGACGAGCGCAGCCACGCCTCGATCTCGCCCAGCACGGCCGGGAGCTCGCGACGGGGGATCGCGTACTCCATCTCGCGGAACACGATCCGCCGCGGGGAGATGAACACCTCGTGCGACGGGGCGACGTAGCGGCGGGCGCTGAGCGCGCGCGCCGCGATCGCGTTGATCTGCGGCGTGGTGGCCGGGACCAGCGTCGCGAGGCGGTTGGTCAGGCCGAAGAGGCCGTTCGACAGCAGCTCGTCGTCGATCCAGCCGCGCACGGGGTTCAGTGGCTCGACGACGTCGGCGGCCACCCGGTTGTTGCGCTTGGTCAGCGTCCGGCGGGTGTGCGGGAACCAGTAGAACTCGAAGTGGTCGTTGCCGTCGACGAGGTCGTCCAGCCCCTCCAGCACGGCGTCGAGCGACCACGGCTCCTCGCGGGCCTCCAGCCGGAACGCCGGGACCACCTCGAGCGTGACCGCGGCCAGGACGCCGACGCTGCCGAGCCCCAGGCGCGCCATCGCGAAGAGCTCGGGCTGCTCGTCGCGCGAGACGTCGACGACGTCGCCCGTCGCCGTGACCAACCGCACACCGACGACCTGGGTCGCGAGGCCGCCCAGGCGGGCGCCCGTCCCGTGCGTCCCGGTCGAGATCGCGCCTGCCACGGTCTGGTGGTCGATGTCGCCCAGGTTGCGCATGGCCAGGCCGTGCGCGGCCAGCAGCGCGTTCAGCGTGTGCAGCCGCGTACCCGCTCCGACGGTCGCGTACGCGGTCCCGTCGGGCCGGCGCTCGAGGCTCTCGAGACCCGCGAGGTGGTCGAGGTGCAGGTGAACGCCCTCGGTGACCGCCGCGGGCGTGAAGGAGTGCCCGCCACCGACCGCGCGGACGCGCAGCGCGTCGCGCGCCGCACCCTGCACGGTGCGAGACAATTCCTGCAGGTCACGAGGGGTCTCGCTACGGTGAGGAGTGGCGACGGCGGTGCGCGCCCAGTTCTGCCAGGTCGCGCCTCGTCTGGTCCCCATAACAGCAGAGAGTGACTTGAACACCTGTCCAAGTCAAGTGGTGACGTGCTTCACTGGGCGCAGTGAGGGCGGGGGAGTGCGCCCGACCGCGGGTCGGGCGCGCGCAGGGAGGGGACCGAGATGAACCGCATGCCTGTGGCGGAACGCAGGGAACAGCTCGTCGAGGCGGCGTTGACCGTCGCGAGTCGCGACGGGATCGAGGCCGCGACCGTGCGCGCCGTGGCCGCCGAGGCCGGTGTGTCGCTCGGTGTCGTCCACTACTGCTTCCAGGACAAGGACGAGCTGCTGCGTGCGATGGCGCACGCCATCACGGAGCGGAACACGGTCCGTGGCCTGGAGGACCTGCCGCAGGGGCTGCCGCCGGCGACCGCCATCGAGTACGCGATCGAGGCCGTCTGGGCGTCGATCTCCGGCACGCGCGGGTCCCAGCTGCTCAGCTACGAGCTGACCACGGCCTCGCTGCGCAGCGCGGAGCTCAACAAGGTCGCGATGGAGCAGTACGAGGGCCAGTGGGCGGCTGCGACGCAGGTGCTCGAGGCCGTCGGGCACGCCGCCGACGTGAGCTGGTCCATGGACGCCGAGGAGATCGCACGCATCGTCGTCGCGGTCGTCGACGGCTACTCGCTCGCCTGGCTGGTGGACGGTGACGCCGAGAAGGCGCTCCGCGGCCTGCACGGGCTGGGCGGGTACCTCGCGACCCTCACCGTCCCGCGCGACGGTGCGGACTCGACCGAGTCCGCGACCGACCCTGCTCTGGCCGCCGCCCCCGCTGCCGGCCCGGCAGGCGCTGCGTGACGGGCGCACCGGCGCAGTCGTCCCGGCGCGCGCGCCTCGCGACGAGCCTGGCGTTCACCGCGCAGGGCTTCGTGCTGCTCCTGCTGCTCCTCAGCCTCGACTCGTTCAAGACCCGGTACGGCGTCGACGACGACCTCATCACGGTCGCCGTCGCGGGCGTGCTCCTCGCGGCGGCGGCGGGCACGTTCGTCGCGGACGCGATCAGCCGGCGCGGTGGGAGCTGGGTGGCGCTGGTCACCGGGCTGACCCTCATCGGCGTCGCCGTCCCGCTCGCGGCCTGCGCGCCGACGTTCGGTCTGGTCATCGGGGCCTTCGCGATCTACGGCCTGGCGCTCGGCATGGTGGACGCGTCCCAGAACATGCAGGCCGTCGCCGTGCAGCGCGCCTACGGCCGGCCGCTCACCGCCGGCTTCTACGCCGCGTGGTCGGTCGGCGCCGTGGTCGCGTCGTTCGTCGTCTCCGCCGGCATCGCGCTCGACCTGCCGCTCGAGCCCGTGCACGTCGTGTTCCTGCTCGCCACGCCCGTCACGTGGGTGTCCGCCGTGCTCGTCGCCCGCTGGGGCCTGCGCACCCAGGACGCGCCGCTGGAGTCGACCGGGGACCGTCCGCGCAACCACGTGCCGTGGCGCCCCATGCTGGTGCTCGCCGTCGCCGTCGTCGCGTACTTCGCCGTCGACAACGCGACGCAGACGTGGGGCACCATCTACCTGCTCGACGCGCTCGACGCCGCCGACTGGGTGGCGCCGCTCGTCATCGCGCCGTATCTCGCCGCGACGCTGGTCTCGCGCCTCGTCGGGGACTCGCTGGTGCGCCGCTGGGGCCGCGTGCGGGTGGTGAGGGTCGCGTCGCTGATCGGCGCCGCCGGCCTGCTGCTCGTCGTGCTCGCCCACGGCGTCGTCGCCGCGACCGTCGGCTTCTCGGTGGCCGGCGCCGGCCTCGGCCTGATCGTGCCGCTGTGCTTCTCCGCGGCGGGCGCGCTCTCGCCCGACCACGCCGACGCGGTCATCGCGCGGCTCAACGTCTTCAACTACCTGGGCACGCTGCTGGGCGCCGTGATGGTGGGGGCGATCGGGAGCGCGACGTCGTTCCGGATCGGCTTCCTCGTCCCCATCGCGCTCGTCCTCGTGGTGGCCGTGCTGGCGGGCCGGTTCGCCACGCCCGCGCCCCGCCCGGAGTCGACGACCCCTCAGGAGGTCTCCGCATGACGCTCGGCGCACGCCTCGACGCAGCCACGGGCCACCTGCCCGCCCCCCTTGCGGTCGTCGACCTCGACGCCCTGGAGGCCAACGCCGACGACCTCGTGCGCCGCGCGGCCGGCACCCCCATCCGTGTCGCCAGCAAGTCCGTGCGCGTGCGTGAGGTGCTGCACCGCGTCCTCGCGCGCCCGGGCTTCGCGGGCGTCATGGGCTACTCCCTGCGCGAGGGGCTGTGGCTCGTCTCGCAGGGGGTCGACGACGTGCTGCTGGGCTACCCGACCGTCGACGTCGGGGCCCTGGACGACCTGGCCGCGAACCCCGCGGCAGCGGCCGCGATCACGCTCATGGTCGACGACGTCGCCCAGGTCGACCTCGCCGCCAAGGCCGCGTCGGCCCACGGCACGACGATCCGTGTCTGCCTGGACGTCGACGCGTCGCTGCAGGTGCGGTTCGGCCCGATCCGCGCGCACCTGGGCGTGCGGCGCTCACCCGTGCACACCGCCGAGCAGGCGGGCGAGCTGGCGGCGTACATCGCGCAGCGCGACGGCATCGACGTGCGCGGCGTCATGTTCTACGAGGCGCAGGTGGCCGGCCTCCCTGACTCCTCGCCCGCGGTGCGGGCGGTGAAGAAGCTGTCGATCCGGGACCTCGCGACGCGGCGCACGGCCGTGGTCGAGGCCGTCGAGGCGGCCGTCGGGCACCGCCTGGAGCTCGTGAACTCGGGCGGGTCGGGTTCGGTGCAGACCAGCGCCGCAGCGCCGTCGGTCACCGAGGTCACCGCGGGCTCCGGCCTGTTCGTCCCGACGCTGTTCGACGCCTACCGCTCGTTCGAGCCCCGGCCCGCCGCGTTCTTCGGCCTCGACGTCGTCCGGATCCCCGCGCCCGGCTACGCCACCGCGTTCGGCGGTGGCTACATCGCGTCGGGCCCGCCGACGAAGTCGCGCCAGCCGCGGCCGGTGTTCCCCGGCGGCCTGTCGCTGACCGACCGCGAGGGCGCCGGCGAGGTGCAGACGCCGCTGCGCGTGCCCGCCCGCTCCGACCTGCGCATCGGCGACCGGGTGTGGTTCCGGCACGCCAAGTCCGGCGAGGTGATGGAGCGGTTCGCGACCGTGCACCTGGTGCGGGGCGAGGCCGTCGAGGCGAGCGTGCCCACGTACCGGGGCGAGGGCGGCACGTTCGGCTGAGCCGCAGGCCGGGCGCCCGGTAACCTTGCCCGGTGACCCTCCGCCTGTTCGACACCGCCACCCGCCAGGTGAGCGACTTCGTCCCGCTCACCGCGGGCGAGGTCGGCATCTACCTGTGCGGTGCGACCGTCCAGGCGCCCCCGCACATCGGGCACCTGCGCTCGGGCGTCGCGTTCGACGTGCTGGTCCGCTGGCTGCGGCGCACGGGCCACCGCGTGACGCTGGTGCGCAACGTCACCGACATCGACGACAAGATCCTGGCCAAGGCTGCCGACGCCGGTGAGCCGTGGTGGGCGTGGGCCGCGACCAACGAGCGCGCGTTCACCGCCGCGTACGACGCGCTCGGCGTCCTGCCCCCCTCCTACGAGCCGCGTGCGACCGGGCACATCCCCGGCATGGTCGAGCTCATGGCGCGCCTCATCGAGCGCGGGCACGCGTACGCGGCGGACACCGGCGACGTGTACTTCGACGTCGCCTCGTTCCCCGAGTACGGCTCGCTGACCAACCAGCGCGTCGAGGACATGGTCCCCGCGCCCGACGCGGCGCCGGAGGGTTCGGACAAGCGCGACCCCCGCGACTTCGCGCTCTGGAAGGCCCACAAGCCGGGCGAGCCGGAGACGGCGTCGTGGGACACGCCGTACGGCCGCGGTCGCCCCGGCTGGCACCTCGAGTGCTCCGCCATGTCGCTGCGCTACCTGGGCGAGGGGTTCGACATCCACGGCGGTGGCCTGGACCTGCGGTTCCCGCACCACGAGAACGAGCAGGCCCAGTCCCGCGCGGCCGGGTACCCGTTCGCGCGGTACTGGCTGCACAACGGCTGGGTGACGCAGGGCGGCGCCAAGATGAGCAAGTCGCTGGGCAACGGGCTGCTGGTGACGGCCGTGCTCGCGACGACCCGGCCGGCCGTGCTGCGGTACGCCATGACGGCCGTGCAGTACCGCTCCATGCTCGAGTGGTCGGACGCGACGCTCGTCGAGGCCGAGGCGACGTGGGACCGGCTGGCGGGCTTCGTCGAGCGCGCCGCCGAGAAGGTCGGGGTCGCGGACGACGACGAGGTGGCGAAGGTCGAGCTGCCCGCGGACTTCGTCGCGGCGATGGACGACGACCTCAACGTGCCCGCCGCGCTCGCGGTGGTGCACGAGCACCTGCGCGCCGGCAACACCGCGCTGGCGGCCGGCGACCTGGACGGTGCGCGCACCGCGATGGTGGTGCTGCGGGCCATGCTCGACGTGCTGGGCCTTGACCCGGGCGGCGCCCAGTGGCGCTCGCGCGGGGCCGACGAGCGGTACGCGGCCGCCCTGGAAGCGGTCGTGGCCGCCGAGCTGGAAGCCCGTGCCGCTGCCCGTGCCGCTCGCGACTTCGCCACGTCCGACGCCATCCGCGACCGCCTCGCCGCAGCCGGCGTGGTGGTCGAGGACTCCCCGACCGGCGCCCGCTGGTCGCTCGCCGCGCGCCCCGACGCCTGATCAGCGGGTCCTTCCCGCACTCATCCGTAGACGAAAGAAGACATCTCATGGCCGGCAACTCCCAGCGCCGAGGCGCCACCCGCAAGGCGGGCTCCAAGAAGGGCGCCCAGGTCGGCACCGGCGGGCACGGGCGCAAGTCGCTCGAGGGCAAGGGCCCGACGCCCAAGGCGGAGGACCGCACCTACCACAAGGCCTACAAGAAGCCGGGTGCCGAGAAGCGGGCGACCTCCGGCCGCCTGGCCGGGTCCGCCTCCCGCAGCGCGGCCGGCGGCCGCGGCGGGCGCACGTCGTCGACCCACGAGATCGTGTCCGGCCGCAACTCCGTGGTCGAGGCCCTGCGCGCGGGCATCCCCGTCTCGACGGTCTACATCGCGTCGCGCCTCGAGGCCGACGACCGCACGCGCGAGATCATCTCGGTGGCGGGCAACGAGAACTACCCGATGCTCGAGGTCTCCAAGACCGAGCTCGACCGCCTCACCGACGGCTCCGTCCACCAGGGCGTCGCCATCCAGGTCCCGCCGTACGCGTACGCCGACGACGAGGACCTTCTCGACATCGCCGAGGCCGCCGGCCAGGCGCCGCTGATCGTCGCGCTCGACGGCGTCACCGACCCACGCAACCTGGGCGCCGTGCTCCGCTCCGCCGGCGCGTTCGGCGCGCACGGCGTGCTGGTGCCCGAGCGTCGCGCCGCCGGCGTGACCGCGTCGGCGTGGAAGGTGTCCGCCGGGGCCGCAGCCCGCGTGCCCGTCGCCCGCGTCACCAACCTCACCCGCACGCTGCAGGCCTACAAGCAGGCCGGTGCGTTCGTCGTCGGCCTCGCCGGTGACGGCGACGTCGCGATCGCCGACCTGCCCTACGCGACCGACCCGCTCGTGCTCGTCGTCGGCTCCGAGGGCAAGGGCATCTCCCGCCTGGTCCGCGAGCAGTGCGACGCCATCGCGTCGATCCCGATCGCGTCGGC
>Ga0160448_100217_pt1 | contig 23604 bp, 15 predicted proteins | sample HID1973M_E1MG_FD_108269 | JGI IMG/M metagenome (GOLD analysis project Ga0160448, IMG submission 108269) | Enriched mosquito-associated microbial communities from UW Madison campus, WI, USA - HID1973M_E1 MG | ecosystem: Host-associated > Arthropoda: Insects > Digestive system > Unclassified ...
GCAGATAGCCCTTGGCAGTGATCCAGTCCTGGCCCTTGGCCAGACGATGACCGGCCTGCACGTCGCGCACGCGTTGGATCCGATCCAACTGGCGCGGCAACCACGCCGGCGGGTCTGCCAGGAAGCGCACCACTTCCAGCAGCGAACCCTTGCTGGCTTTCTCAGAAGGCGCGCGCTCGGCGACCACGAAGTGTCGGTACTGCATCTGTTCGCCCAGTTCCCAGGCCGCGCGTGCGTCGCCGGGCGATGCCAGCAACAGCAGGTGGCGGTATGGCGCCAACACGGCTTCAACCGCAGTGGCCCATTGTGGGTCGACCACTTCGACGATTTCGGTCAGCACCTGGTGGGCAATGCCCTGCTGCTCGAGTGCGGCACGGAACTCGCGCTCGAAACTCTCCACCACCCGGCCGCCACCACTGAGTGCGGCCACGCGCGCGGAAATTTCACCGGCTTGCTGGCGATCGCGATCACCCTCCAGTTTCAACTCGGCCTGACGGCGGCGCGCGCTTTCAACCTCGCGACTCAAGGCTTCCACATCGCCGGCCTTGCCACCGGTCAGGCGCGCCAGATCGTCGCGCCGCTTGACCAGCACTTCGGCATCGCGCGCATGATCGCGGGCCTGGGTGAACTCGGCTTCCACGGCGGACTGACGGGCGCGTACCTGTTGCAGCGCATCCTGCAGCTGGGTGCGGCGCTGACCGGCCTGGTGCTCCTGCAGTTCCAACAGCGCATGACCGCGCTGGCGTTCGCGCAGCGCGCGGCGCAGGCCGGTCAGGCGCGGCCGCGCACCTTCGATGGTGGCGCGCTGATCGGCCAGCTCCACCTTGGGCATGATTTCCGATTGCAGGCGATTGCGCTGGTTGCGCAGCGCCTGGCCATCTTCGTACGAGCGCACATCGGCGCGTGTGGACTCCAGCTTGAGATGCAGTTCGGCCAGGCCTTGCTGCAGTTGGCCTATCTCTTTTTCCACGTCGAATTGTTCGTTGCGCGCGCGCTGATAGTCATCCAGCACAGCCTTGTCTTCGAACACATCAAAGACCAGTTGCAGCAGTTCGCGCGGCGACAGCTGGCAGAGCTTGTCGGTGGCGCCCTGCTCCAGCGTCAGCACCCGGCAAATCGCACGGCTCAGGCCCGCGCCGGCCAGTCGCACCCGGTAGTCGCGCACGCCCAGCCAATCGCCGCCCTGTTCCAGAGTTTCCACCGGCACATCGCCGGCCACGATTTGGTAGTCGCGCGACCAGTCGCCGCCCCGCTTGCGCACGCGGCAAGCAATGGTCACCTGCTCGTCCATCAACGGGAAGAACGCGCGCTTGCCGCGCCGATCCGCCGGATTGCTGACCACCGCGCGCAGCCAGGCATAGGGTTTGCCGTTGTGGCGCAGGTAGGTCTTGTAGTCGCGCGCCATGTCGCGGTCATCAATGGCCAGCAAGGTGCGCAGCGCATCCAGCAAGGTGGTCTTGCCGGATCCGTTGGGACCGACCACGGTGATGATCGATGCATCCAGCGGCAAGGTGTAGCGCTGCCAATAGTCCCAGTGCACCACTTCCAGTTGGCGGAACTCAAACATCGGCCGCGATCTCCTCGATCTGTTCTTGTTCGTCCTGACTGTCGTCCACACCCTCCGATTCATCGTCCGGCAGCGGCGTGGCGGCCTGCGAGCGGCGTGCCTCTTCAATGACCTGGGCCAAGGCGCCATCCATCACCCGGCTGGCGATGCGTTCGTAATCGAAAGCCAGATCCAGCAGGGGTCCTTCGTGGATGCGTTCCTTGCGTCGGACGATGAAGCCCTGCCTTTGCAGCGCACCCAAGGTCATCTGCAGCCGGCCCTTGCCGCCCAGCTTGTCGGCGAAGTCGGCCAGCAAGGTGCGCTCGTTGATCGGCTCGAGCACGTCACTGCCCACCGGCACCGGCTTGAGCTCGGCGAACATCTGTTCCTGATCCTGAGTGCGTTCGCCTTCCTGCCGTGCAATCTGGCGTTGACGCTTGGGCAGCACCAGCAACGCCCACAGCACCACCAGCAAGGCCAGGGCGTCGCGGCCCAGCGACAGGTTGCTGGCGGCCCAGGATTCGGCATGGCCAAAGACCTCGTTCTCCTGCGCACGCGCCACGCCCAGGGCGACATGGCCGGAATACGGATGCTCGAGCAGGCGCAGACCGGCGGCGGCCAGGCGGCGATCCAGGTCATCGCGCAATTCGGCGTCGACCAGCATCTGCCGCACCGCGCGGTCATCGCGCGGCAGCCAGCGTTCGGCCAGCAGCCGGGCGATCAGGGAAGCATTGGGATCATTCATGCATTGCCGCTCTTGCGGGTTGTGGTCTTGCGTGTGGTGGTCTTGGGAGGTGTGGTCTTCGCAGGCTTTGCCTTGCCCGCTGTGGTCTTGCTGGACACCTTGCGGGCGGCTGCCTGTTTGCCGTCTGGCTTGTGGGTGCGCTTGGCAACAGCGGATGCCGCACCAGCATCGCGACGGATGAGCGCTGACGCATCCCCTGACGAAACGGGCTGAAGGCGTCCCCGACTCATCGCCGCCACTCCCGCGCGTCGCACGGTTTCCAGCTCCGTGCCCACCTGCCAATGCATCGGCAACTGCGCCAGCGAAGCGCTGACGCCATTGCGGTTCTCCGCGCCGGCATCACCAATCAAACCGAGTAGCGAGAGTCGATAGGCGCTGAGCGCAAAACTGTCCTGCGGCACCCAGTCCGCCAGCGGAGCTTCCTCTTGTAGCGAGGACAACTGCTGCAGCCAGTGTTCGGCATGCGCGTATTCGTTCTGCGCGACTGCGGGAGCGGCATCGTGCGGCGCCGCTTGCGCAGGCGGCAGGCCGAGGGACTCGGCCTCTTCGCGTTCGCGCTCGACCAGTTCGTACTCGGCCACGTCCAAGGCGATGGGTGCCAGCAGGAACGCCGGCATCAGCGTGCGCGCCAGCACGTCGTCGGCCAGCGCGGCGAGCGCGTCGATGTCCTGCGCGCGCAGGAAGCGGGTGACATCCGACGAAGACAGGCCGGTGGCGCCCAGGTGCACACGATGGCGATCCAACTGGTTGAGCGCACGCTGGAACACCGAAGCCTGCCGCAGCAGCGCGCTCTGCGCGCGGCCGATTTGCTGGGCCACGCGATGGGTCGCCGCATCCAGCTCGGACTCGGCGGCAATGTCGCGGATCAGCGCGGTGCCCTTCTCCACCCACTGCCAGACCGACTGCAAAGTGTCAGCGGCACGTTGGATGCGATGCTCCGAGCCACTGAGTACGGCCTGGTCAAAGTCCTCGCGCAATTCGTTCAAACGCGACAGCAGGTGTTGCAGGTCGTCGGCGCCCACCCGCCCCATCGACTGGCCGGCCGCCAACTGCGCGGTGACGTAAGCCAGCTCGTCGCCTTCGCGGTTGAACTGCAGCAACATGCCGATGGCCGCCAGCGCCTGCCGGCCCACCGGGCTGATGCGATAGCGCTGGCTCTGCGCTTCCCAGCCCAGCAAACCGTTCTCGCGCAGTCGCGCCAGCACGGTGTCGAACTTGACCGCATCCAGATAGGCGAACTGATCGCGCAGTTCCTGCGGGGTCCAGTCCGGCGCCTGGCCGCGTTCGCCAATCGTGCGCAGCACCAGCAGGCGCACCATCACGTTCTCCTCGGCCCCATGGAACAGGGTCGAGAACGCCCGCAACAGATCGCGGGCGGCGAGCAGGGGGTGGAGGTCCGGCAGATCGGCGGCGGCCATGCCGTCGCGCAGGTAGTCGTGCAGGGGCGGTGTTGCGGCTTCCATGAGGTTCAAACAGCTTCGGAACCCTATGGTCCCTGAGCCCGGCAAACGCCACAACTCTTGCGCCGCTCGCCGGTCTGTGCCCTCCCCGCCCCAACGCTGGCGCCGCCCCGCCTGGCGGGAGAAACTTGCGCGACGCTGCCCTGAGCGGGCATCGTGACGGTCCCGTACGCCAGCGTATCCATCGCCCGCCAAGCCCGCATGCTGCCCAACGCCCAGTCCGAATCGCCCTACCCCCACCTGTTCGCGCCGCTGGACCTGGGCTTTACCCAGATCCGCAATCGCATCCTGATGGGTTCCATGCACACGGGCCTGGAAGACCGCGCACGCGACTTCCCGCGGCTGGCGGCCTATTTCGGCGAGCGCGCCGCCGGTGGCGTCGGGTTGATTGTCACCGGCGGCTTCTCACCCAACCTGGTCGGCTGGCTCAAGCCCTTTGGCGGCAAGTTGTCCTGGCCTTGGGAAGTGCGTCCGCACAAGTTTGTTACCCAGGCCGTGCACGCGCATGGCGCCAAGATCTGCCTGCAGCTGCTGCATGCCGGCCGCTATGCCTACCACCCGCTGTCAGTGGCGCCGTCCAAGTTGAAGGCGCCGATCAATCCTTTTACTCCACGCGCCTTGAGCGCACGCGCGGTGGCCTCGCAGATCAGCGCCTATGCCTCGGCGGCCCGGCGCGCGCGCGACGCCGGCTACGACGGTGTGGAGGTGATGGGTTCGGAAGGCTATCTGATCAACGAGTTCACCGCCCCGCGCACCAACCGTCGCAACGACGCCTGGGGCGGCACCCCGGAAAAGCGCATGCGCTTTGCGGTGGAGATTGTCCGCCGCATCCGTGAGGCCTGCGGGCCGGACTTCATCATCATCTATCGCCTGTCGTTGCTGGACCTGGTGGAAGACGGCAACGCCTGGGACGAAATCCTGGCGCAGGCGCGCGCAGTGGAAGCCGCTGGCGCGACCATCATCAATTCCGGCATCGGCTGGCACGAAGCGCGCGTGCCGACCATCGTGACCTCGGTGCCGCGCGCGGCGTTTGTCGACGTGACCGCCAAGCTCAAGCCGCATGTGGCGGTGCCGGTGGTGGCCACCAACCGTATCAATATGCCGGAGGTGGCCGAGTCGATCCTGGCGGCAGGCAAGGCTGACATGGTCTCGCTGGCGCGCCCGCTGTTGGCCGATCCGCAGTGGGCGGAGAAATCACGCCTGGGCCAGGCCCACCGCATCAATACCTGCATCGCCTGCAACCAGGCCTGCCTGGATCACGTGTTCGAGAACAAGCACGCCAGCTGCCTGGTCAATCCGCGTGCCTGCGCGGAGACCGAACTGAACTACACGCCCAGCCTGCAGCCGAAGCGGATTGCCGTGGTCGGCGCCGGGCCGGCCGGGCTGGCCTGCGCCACGGTGGCAGCCGAACGCGGCCACCGGGTGAGCTTGTTCGATGCCGCGGACGAAATCGGCGGCCAGTTCAATTTCGCCAAGCGCATCCCGGGCAAGGAAGAATTCCACGAGACGCTGCGCTACTTCCGCCATCGGCTTGGAGAGACGCGGGTGGATTTGAAGTTGGGCGCGCTGGTGACGGCGGACGAGTTGGCGGACTTCGACGAGGTGGTGCTGGCCACCGGCATTACGCCGCGGCGGGTGGACTTTGCCGGCGCCGACCATCCCAAGGTCATTGGCTACAGCGATGTGCTGTCCGGCCGGGTGACGGTGGGCGCCCGCGCAGCGGTGATTGGCGCGGGCGGCATTGGCTTTGATGTGTCCGAGTTCCTGGTCCAGGACGGCCCGTCGCCCAGCCTGGACCCGCAGCGCTGGATGAGCGAATGGGGCGTGGATGCCAACTTCGACAGTCGCGGCAGCCTGGTCCGCCCGCAGCCGGAACCGCCGGCGCGCCAGGTCTGGTTGCTCCAGCGCAGTGCCGGCAAGCCGGGCGCGCGCCTGGGCAAGACCAGCGGCTGGGTCCACCGCGCCACGCTCAAGGCCAAGCAGGTGCAGATGCTGGGCGGGGTCGAGTATCTGGGCGTGGACGATGCCGGCCTGCATATAAGAGTGGAAGGCGCCGAGCAGGTGCTGCCGGTGGACCACGTGGTGGTCTGCGCCGGCCAGGAACCGCGGCGGGACTTGCAGGCGGCGCTGCTGGCCGCCGGCAAACCCGTCCATTTGATTGGCGGCGCCGACGTGGCCGCGGAGCTGGATGCCAAGCGCGCCATCGCCCAAGGCAGCCGCCTGGCTGCCGCGTTCTGACCACCAAACTGAACAGGCCGGTCGCGCTTGACCGGCAAAGTTCGGACTGATTTCACGCCCCAGCCGGGGCGGCGCGGGGTGCCGAATCGTGCGGGCCATCACGCTCAAGTGCCCCGCAAACGGCTGTATTTGAGGGATTTCCTGGTGATGGGGCGATGGGCGCGCGGCCGCGGCGGCCTCAACCTTCACGCTGACCTAATCATTTCCAATCAAATACTTAGCGACAGTGTCAACCCGCGATATTCAGGTCGGGTTCCACTTTGCGACCTTACCTTGCGCGCACTTCGCACCCGCCGCCCAGTTCAGGCGGGTCACCCCGGCCACGATTCGACTTCGGCCGGAAACGGGCAGCCCGTGTGACGGCTGCCTCCCCATAACGCCCTGCTGCGTCGCCTGTAATCCCTTCCCGAAGCAATAACGGTGGAAGTGGTGGGACGCGGGAAAGACGGAGCAAGGAGTTCCCATGAAACTGGCCTGGATTCTATGGCTGTCGCAGATGTTGCCGCAGCCGGCCGCAGACTCACTGTGTCTTAGTACCACCGTATACCTGGAAGCCCGCGACCAGACCCTGCGCGGCCAGCAAGCCGTCGCCGAGGTCGCCCTGCGCCGCCGTGACAGCGGCCTGTGGGGAGACTCGGTCTGCGAGGTCGTGACGGCCCGCAAGCAGTTCGCCCCCACCCTGGTCGCCCCCGGCACCCGGCTTCGCAATGCCGACGCCTGGGAGAAGTCGGTCAACGTCGCCCTGGGCGCCGAGCGCAACTGGGCCCTGCCGCCCGGCCAGCGCAAGGAAATCGTGCCCGGCGCCAGCCACTTCATGGCGCACCAGACCGCCAACCCCAGCTGGCGCAATGCCTATCGGGTGGCCACGATCGGCGATCACACCTTCCTGCGCGTGCAGAAGCTCAAGCCGCGTTCGTAACGGTTGGCATCGGGGTTCAGCAAGCGGACCGTCCGTGACGGTCCGTTACGCCAACGAGGTTGAGCATGGAAAGCGGGTCTGGGACAGTGCCCACCCGCTTTTTCACTATCTGCTCCACCGGAGAACCTCGATGAAGCTCTACACCAAGCCGGGCGCCTGCTCGACCGCCGATCACATCGCCCTGCAATGGACCGGGGGCCCGTTCGAGGTCAAGGTCATGACCGCCGACGAGATGAAGGCGCCTGCGTACCTGGCGATCAATCCCACCGGTGCAGTGCCGGCCATCGAGGATGGCGACTTCGTACTGACCCAGAACGCCGCGATCATGGGCTACATCGCCGACAGCTTTCCGCAAGCGGGACTGGCAGGCGATGGTTCGCCGCAGCAGCGCGCCACTGCTGCGCGTTGGTTGGCGTTCGTCAACTCCGACGTGCATCCGGCGTTCTCACCGCTGTTTGGCCCGTCCAAGTTCATTGGCGACGAATCGCAATTCGATGCCATCAAAGTGGCTGCACGCAAGCGAGTGCGCGGCGTGTTCGAGATCGCCAACAAGCAGCTCGCGGGCCGTGAGTGGCTGGCGGGCTTCCGCAGCTACGCTGACCCTTATCTGTTCATCACGCTGCTGTGGGCCGACAAGCTAGGTATCGACCTGGCTGACCTGACGAATCTGAGCGAGTTCAAGCAGCGCATGGAAGCCGATGCAGGCGTGCAAGCCGCGCTGAAGGCCGAAGGTCTGCGCTGATTCAGCGCACGCTGCCGCACAAGACAACGGCCCCTTTCGGGGCCGTTGTTGTTTCCACCATTGAAGTCCCGATTAGAACTTCTGCTCGTACTTCATGTACCAGAAGCGGCCAATGTCAAAGCCACCGTTGTACACAAAGCTGCTGTCCGGCTTGCTGTACATGATCGGACCCTGGTGGTTGAACACATTGTTGGCGCCCAGCGAAACGCGCGCCGACCACGGCAGGTTCACGAATGCCTGCATGTCATGGAAGGTGTTGGATCCCACCTTGTTGACCGGCTGCGCACGCGTATAAGACGAAACGTAGTTGGGATCACTGCACTCTTCGGTGTAGGTGCAGAACTCCTTGGCACCAGAGTAGTAACGCATGTTCCAGGAAGCGCCAAATTCGCCGCGGGTCCAGCTCAGATTCAAGTTGGAGCGGATGCGCGAGTTCATGCCATCGGTGTCTGCCCAACCGTTCAGTTGTTCCACCGGCGTGTCCGCTTCGTTGTCCGCCTTCGTCTCCAGGTAATCGACATACGTCGTCTTCCAGTCGATGGCGAACTTGCCCCAGGCCATCTCCGGCAGGCGATAGCCGACCGCCAAGTCGTAACCGGCCGTTTCGAGATAACCCGCGTTGCTCAACGTGCGGGTCGCGCTGGTGACCTGATAGCCCTTGATCGGCGTCTTTGCATCCGCCCCGGCCCGCACAAAGCGCTTGCATGCCGAAGTCACGCCCTGCACATAGCATTGGTTGAGGATCGAGGTCACCGACTCATTGGTGATGACGTCGTCGATGCGAATCTTCCACCAGTCCAGACTGACATTCAGGCCATCCACAAACCGAGGGCTCCAGACCACGCCCAGGTTGTGGCTCTTGGACTGTTCCGGGCTCAGGTTGGGATTGGAACCAGACAGGAACGAATAGTTGGTCTGCTGGCCCGGACCCGTCGCCGCGACGCCGCCAGAAGCTTCCTGGCGGAAGTTGGCGGGAATGCCCGCCGCTGCGCAACGCCCGGCCACGGTCGGGTTTAGACGTGCCGCACCAAAACTGCTGTCGCAGGGATCGGTCAGGCTGTCGAAGGTCTCAGAGGTGCCGCCGTACAGATCGCTGACCGTCGGCGCGCGGAAGCCCGTGGCGTAGGTGCCGCGGACCAGCACGTCGTCCACCGGCTTCCAGCGCAGGCCAATCTTGCTGTTGAAGGTATTGCCAAAGCTGCTGTAGTCCGAGTAACGGCCGGCCACGTCAATAGCCAGTTCCTTGGCAAATGCCTTGTCGATCAGCAGCGGCACGTCGAACTCCAGGTAGGCCTCGTTCAACGAATAGCCGCCCGTGGTGCTGGCGCCGGCCAGATCCGTGGTCAGACCCATCTGATTCATCGCATCCGGGTTGAAGCTCGCACTTTCCTTGCGGTGCTCCAGTCCAGCTGCCATGCGGATGTCGCCGGCCTGCCACGAAGCCAAGGTCCCGGTGATGTTGCCGGAATAGATTTCCGTGGTGGTCTTGGACGTGTCATGGCTGACCGGAAACAGATAGGCGCGCAGCGCCGCGTCCGAGGTCAGCGAACCGGCACCAGAGCGGCCGTAAGGCAGCATCGGATTCCAGGGCACGCAGCCCTCGATCGCCTGGCCCGCTTGACCGCACCGGACCACGCCATCCGCACCCATGAATGACGGACCCACCGCGCTGGCGACGCGCGAGACCAGCAGGTTGCCAGTACCGGTCTTGGTGCCCGTGTTCTCGTTGCGCATGTAGCCGGCATCCCAGTCCCACAGGCGTTCGCCCAGCTGGAACGAGCCCTGCAGCCCTGCGCTGAAACGCAACGTCGTCAGTTCCGACCGCGTCTGCCGCGGCACCTCCCAGGTACGGCGCAGGAAGTCTGCTTTCACACCCAGAGGATTGAAGTAGCTATTGGCGGACAGCGGCGTTTCGTAGCTTGTGGAGCTGTAGGGATAGCCCGCAGTCTGTTGCAGCGTTTCGCGCTGCGTGTACAAGGCATCGGCGACGAACTTGACCTTGTCGTTGATGTCGAAGCTGCCATTGGCGAAGAACGAACGACGCTCCATGCCCGTCTGCAGGGCCATCGCGGCGCTGGGATTGCTGTAGTCGGTCAACGCATTGGTGGCGTGATAGTCCGACATCTTGCGCGGGTCGCCGCCGGGATTCAGCGTCCAGCTTTTGCCTGCACCGTCGACCAAACGTCCCTTCTCAGTGGTGGCGCTCCATCCGTTGGCGCGCACACTGCCCTTGTACATGTCCGGCACGGGATGGCGCGGTCCGCTGACTGCAGCACTGAACGGAAAGTCCTTGGCCAGCACCATGTCTTCCTTGCTGTACTCGGCGCCCAGGGTGAATGAGCCACGCTCATTGCTGCCGCCAAAGACCGCGTGATAGGTCTGCTTCTTGCTGCCATCGCGGCTGTACTGGCCCACGTAGGCGCCCGCCTCCAGTCCGTCGACGTTCTTGCGGGTGATGATGTTGATCACACCGGCAATGGCGTCTGAGCCATAGATGGCCGAGGCTCCGTCGGTCAGCACCTCGATGCGCTCGACCACCGACGTCGGCACCGACGCCAGATCCGAGTAGCCACCGGAGCTGATGCCCATGCGCTTGCCGTCAATCAACACCAGCGTGCGCTGTGGGCCCAGACTACGCAGGTCCACATACTGGCCACCGGTTTCTTCACCGGAGGACAGTGCGTCGGCACGACTGATGGCAGGCGAGCCCGCCGTGCTGATGTTCTGCACGATATCGGCCACTGACGTGAAGCCCTGGCGCTCGATATCGGAGCGGGTCACCGCAATGACGGGCTGCTGGGTTTCCATGTCCACGCTACGGATGCGCGAACCCGTGATCTGGATGCGGTCCAGCGTGGCCACATCCTTGCTTTCTTCCGCCATGGCCATGGGCGGGGCGATAACCGATGCAATGGCCAAGGGCAGCAGGGCCCGACGCATCACATTGCGAAAATTGACTTGCTTCATCGAAGTGCTCCAGTGAACAGGTGTTACGTACGAGTTAAGAAACTCGAACGTTACGTGCCCAAAGGAGCTCGTTTGTTGCCTGGTTGGCCGGTGGGATGTGCTTGGCTTGTCCGGCAAGCACATCCCACTTTTTTGTCTCATCTTCTGCGTGAGCGATCTGCGTCAACGCAGGTGAACGCAGTCACACATTAGTTTGAGCCGGATTTGCTTCAGATCTCTTGCAGGCGTTCAAAGTCAGTGTGTGATTCGACAGGAACCGCGATGACGTTCTGACTGACACACCCAGGGAACTGGTTATCGTCGGACGCATTGAAATTGTCGCGGTTGTATCGGTACGGCAAATGCGACCAGCAGCGGTATCCCGCTTGCTTCAATGCCCGAACCTCGGCAATTGCCTGCTCCGGTTGGCCGAGCCGTGCGTAGATGGCGGGGCGACAGCGCCGCAGCGTCGCTTCCGCATCCTGCAAGATTCCGGACAAGGTGCCGGCGATATTGACCTTGAGCAATTGCAGGGACGGCAAGTCCAAGCTATCCACGCTGATGCTGCGCAGGCGTGTCTTGTCGCCAGCGTCCGCATCGTTCAACTTTTCCGCTACCAGAACACTGTCGTTATCGCGTCCCAGCCAGGCCAGGTGGGTGTAGACATTGAGCAACTGGTTCAAGGCGATGTTGGCGCAGAGCTGCTGGAACTCCAGTCGTCGTGGCTCCACCACATGCACTTGACCTGTATCGCCAACCGCTTGCGCGAGCCAGATCGAATGAGCGCCAAACTCACCGCCGAATTCCAGCACCGTGTTCCCCTGCTCCAACAGGCTGCTCAACAGATCGAGTTCGTGCTCCATCCATTCGCCATAGAGCTGGAGGGAACGGGCTGCCATGACATCCGCGCGACGCGGCGCCATGATGCCGTAACGGGTCTTCCAGAGGCGCTTGGTGGGGTCTTGGCCGTGCAGTTGGGTGTCCATTTTTCGTTCTCTCTGTGGGGAATAATCAGTAGGAAGTGCTGGCCAGCCGCAAGCGTTGATGCAGGCGCAACCAACCGGCGTCCTGGTTGGCGTGCTCAAGACTTCGCGCCCAACGTGCGTCCGCCTCCTGCCACAGTGGCAGCACCTCGATGCGCGAGGCGCCCGCGTTCCAGGCGGCCTCGCAGAGTCGACTGCTGCTGGCGAATTCGCCGGCGTTCAAGCGGATTCGCGCGGCGGTGCGGAGGGCGTCAGGTTGCTCGGCGCCGGCTGCTTCCAGTTGATCAGCCAGGCCCAACATCTGCGCGTGCTGCAGGCCATCCAGCGCGCCCAGTTCGGCAAGCCCCAGCAGGGCCTGCGCTGCACAGTGCCAGGCCATGATCGGACGGGTACTGAGAGCGGCCGCCTGAGTGGCGGACGTCGCAGCTCGACCATAGTGCTCGACGGCCACGCTGCCATCAGCCAGCCGGGCCAGCGCCAGGTGGATCTCAGCCATCTCCGTCTTGACGATCGATTCCGGCAGCGCATCGGCGGGAAGACGCTGCAGGATCGCGCTGGCGTGCTGCAAGGTTCGCTTGCGATTGGCGCCTTGCTCGTGCTGCGAACGGCTACGCAGGTAGTAAGCACGCGCGAACTGGATGCCACGGGGGCCTTGCGAGTTCATTCTGCTCGCCCTTTCGAACAGATCATCCGCTTCGACAAGCTTGAGCTGCGCGGCGCGAGTGGGCAGTAGTCGGGCCCACTCATCCAGCAGGTTGATCCACGCCAGCAAGGGAGCGACCGCATGGGTACGCTGCAGGCGCGGAGAAACTTCGACTTTCAGAGATTGCAGGGTCAGTAGCCGACTGCCACCGGACTGATGCTTGATCAGCGCACGTGTGGCATCGATCATCTTGGCCAGCCAGGCGTCGGCTGACGCTGCATCCGCATCCTCCAACGCTGTTCGCAACTGTTGGATCGCATTCCGGTACAAGCGCGCGGAGGCTTCACCCTTGGCAACGGCGGCCAATCCCAGCTGGACGTCAATGGCCATCGCCTTGGCGGCCTCGTCTTGCAGCAAGGCATGCTCTGCCGGAATGGCAGACAGATGTTGCTGGGCGCGCACCAGCCATGCACCGCGTTCTTGAACGCCTTCCTGTTCGCTGGCGTTTGCGCGCTGCAAGGCCGCCTGCGCCAGCTCCAGGTGATCGGCAGGCTCGTCCGTCCGAGCGCGGCTGCGCTGCTCGAAACAGGCCATGGCCTTACTCAAGCTTTCCATCCGCAATGCATCGGTGGACGTAAGTTGCGCCGCCAACAGGTGACTGCGCGCAACCCTCGTCATCAAGTCGGTTCGTGAGGGCTCCTGCTGCAGGGCCAGTTCAAAGCATTCGGCGGCGGAGTTTGCCTGCGCGTAAGCACTCGGCCCCTCATGCTCGTGCGCCAGACGCCACCATGCCCAGCCGGCCACGATCCAGGCTTCCTGCGGAGCTTGTGCCTCGTCGAAGGTGGCTTCGAGCACGCGCAGCGCATCTTCAGGGCGTGCGGCCGCGAGCAGGCGTTTGGCCTCATTCAAGGCCGTTTCGGAGTCGCGGCGACCGCTGTCATCGGAGGGTTCGACCACCGAGGCAAAGGCCGCGGCACTGCGCTCGCCCTTGGGCAACGCGATTTCCCTGTCGGTCTCGTCGTGGGCGACGCCGACAGGGGCAAAGGTCAGCCGATCCAGAGGCACCGCAGGCGCCGGAATTCTTTCGGCACCCGCAGCCACTACCTGCTCCGGCTTTGCATCAGCTCGCTCGGCGGGCCCATTCTCATTCGTCTGATCGTGCGCCGATGTGGGCGTGGCTGCTTGCGTCGAGTCAGAGTCCAGCGGAGCAACCCGCGCCGCCGAGGGAAGCCGGGCGTGAGAGCGACGGCGCGACCACCACCCGATCAGCAGTAGCAGCACCAGCAAGACCAGCCATGCATACCAATAATAGGGATTCGTGGAAATTCCGGTGAGCACGACCACAGCGGCATCTTTGTCGCGGGGTGGGCTTGCTCGCTGCTCTCTCGATGCTGATTCATCGTTGGCGAGGATATTGGAACCAGGATCCTCAAGCGCAGGGGCGACGACTTGCTCGAATGCTGTTGTTGCATCGGGCCTATCCGCGGTGTGCGAAGCAAGCCGCTTACCCGCGACATCCATCACGCCCAAGCCATTGGATTCCGATCGTGCCGGAACGACGCTGCGTGTTTTGGGGGCAGCGGAATCCATGACCTCTGCCCCTGCAGGGACGGGAGTGGCGGAGCATACGGCGTGCGAAGAGTCGCAGCTCTGCCATTCATCCGCAGGACGCTGTGCAGTGCGTGCTTGCGTTGCCGGCGCGGCCGCATTGGCCAACGCGCGCTCTGCCGTTGGCGGCGTAGCGGCAGAATTCTGCTTCATTTCGCTACGCTGGTGCTGGCATGCCATCAGCATGATGGCCAACGAGATGGCGACAATTGTGGCGCGCGCATCCACAAGGTGCGACAACGCCGCCGCATCGGCGATAACGGCGGCGTCCAAGGTAGATGACGGTCTTTTTCGTGTCATGGCGTAGCGCCCAGGGCAGCCTTGCCGCGTTCCAGACGCGACCTGCTGTGAGCAGGCATCCGGCGGCTGGCACGCGAACAATCGGCATCGCTATGCGCGGTTCGAAGTTCCAGCGGCAAAGACTAGCAGCGCAATCGATTACCTCCGTGCGCCTCTTGTCGCAATCCTATGCCGGCATTGTCACTGAGCCCATCCAACCCGTTGGCGGCATCGCCAGAGCTGATCCGGGATGCCGCATCGCCGCTTCAACTCACAGGCGCCTCGATTCCGGCCGCATTGACCAGCGCGTTCACGTAGGCAGTTGTCACCTCGCCAGGTTCTATCAGCACAGGCTCCGCCCCTGCCTCGGACAGCGCCGAATGCCAGGCTTCGCAAATGGGCCGCGCGCCCAGGAGCAACACGCGACTTCCTTTCAGCCGGTGCTGCCACGATTGGATTGTGCTGGCGATAACCACACCCAGCAGGAACAGCAAGCGGTCCCGCCCATCATTGTCGGTAGCACGCTCCAACAACCGCACCATGAAAGTCGCACGCAGCATGCCGTGTTGCAGGCAGGCGTCCTGTCCGCGTTTGAGCAGTTCGCGATCACGTGGTGTAAGCGTGGAGGGCAACTCGCTGTCGACGCTGGCGCTCAACACGGTCTGAGTGCGTAGCACGTGCAGCACTTCGCCGCCCATCGTGGTGGAGCACGCGATGATGGCGCCGTCGAGGATCTCGACCAGCTTCCAGTGCGAGCCCAGGCTCAGGGCGATGCCCGAGCCGGCCAGTGCACCTGTTTCCAGCAGACCGAGACAGACGGCTTCCTCGCCGCGCATGACGTCGAAGTCGGCAATGTCGTCGAGAGTTGGCGCCAGCGAGCCGCAACGCACGCCAGGGAGTAGCAGGATCGGCAGTTCCGATACCTGCGGTAGCGTGATGCGGCGCGCGCCGGCTCGCAGCGAGCGAAGATCCGCCGGCGCTGCCACATGCGCGACTTCGGCCAAGCCCAGCGGCGAGGTGATCATGCCGGCGGCGACAATCTCCTTAGCCTGCCAGTGTGGGTTGCCTGACCGCGCCTCGGCCGACGCCTGTTGCAACAGTTCGGCCACACCGCGATGCAGTGCTTCCGGCGAACCATCACGCGCGGTGTCACGGGCGCCTACAGTGGCTCGCGCTTCGAAAAGAATCTGCGTGCCACGTACCGCCCACACCCGCGTGGTGGTAGTGCCGCCATCGATGATCAAGCGATCCACCGCCGCAGCGGTGCGCAACTGTCCGTCCGTCATTTCATTGCCTCCACAAAGGCCGCGGCTTGCGCGGCGATGGCGAGCGCGTCGACAGCATCGCCGCCCCTGCCCACCAGATCCGAACCCACGCCAACCGCCCAAGCACCGGCAGCGCGGTACTGCGCCGCGATGGCCGGCGTCACTCCGCCGGTGGGGGCCATCCGCACATTCGGCAACGGGCCGCGCAGCGCACGCACAAATGCCGGGCCGAGCACTTCAGCGGGAAACAACTTGACTGCCTGCGCTCCGGCGGCAACGGCTTCGACGATTTCCGAAGGCGTCTGGCATCCGGGCAGCGCCACCATGCCAGCCGCCACCGTGGCTTGGATCACGCTGACGTTGCGGTTGGGCGAGACGATGAAAGACGCGCCCGATGCAGCGGCGGCATTGGCTTGTTCTGCGGTCAGTACGGTGCCTGCACCCACCACCACGCGCCCCCGCAAACGCTCGGCCAGGCGTGCGATGCGTGCCAGCGCGTTGGGCGAGTCGATGGTCAGTTCCAAGGAAGTGACGCCGCGCGATGCCAAGGCATCGACAATGGCGTCGTCATGCGGACCAAAGTCGCCACGCAGGATCGCCACGACCCGACCGGCGCCCATCAGATCCAGCGTGGCGTTTGGATCCAGGTTCATGCCGGCCTCCGTAGCGACGCTGTGCCTTCGATCTTGCCGCCCGCACCGACATGGCTGACGTCGGCGCGTCCAGTGAAGACGGTCGCCTCCAACTCGGTGCTGCGGCTTTGCCCACCTTCCAGCACGATGGCCGTGCCGCGCTGCACGGATTCGGCCAACGACGGCAGATCCGAAGCCGGTTCCAACGCCAACAGATGCGGCGTGCCATACCAGGGATAGTCCGGAGCGCCGCCCCAGATCTGCCAAAGCCCGGCCATGGGGAAGGTGTCCGCATCCCAACGCAGGGCAAAGCCGACGTCGCGCTGCGGATTGACGATGGCAAACCAGCCTTCGGAAAAGCCATCCAGGCGCACGAACTCATGACTGCCCGCATTCGCTGGCGGCACCACTGACATATCTATGTCGCCTTGGTTTGCGCCTGCGGCGGCCGCCAAGCTTGGCCAATCGCCGCGAGTGGAAGCGGCGACGCGCGAGCCCTCGGGCACCGTGTCGGCGGTGGACGCCCGCGTGCCTGCTGGCAGGAAGATGCGCGTCTGCGGCTCGACCAGTGGCGCGCCGAAGGTAGGATGGTGCCCCCACAGGAACTCCACTGTCTGCGCCGACTCATTGGTCACCCGTTCTTCAAGCCGAACCGTGCCGCCTTCGCCTTCCAGGAACATCGCCCGCTCCAGGTACAGCGGAATCCGGCCCAGGCGCACGCTGAAGATCACACCGACGCCGTCAGCGTCATCCCGCACGATGCGATAGTCCCAAGGCAGCAGCGTGGCCTCGCCATGGTGACCAAAGGCCGCGCCTCGGTGTTCGCAAGGCTGCGGGCCGTTGGGCAGCATCTCGTACCAGCCACCCGGGAAATACTCGCGGAAATGCCCGCCTGGCAGCGGATTGCTCAGGCGCAGATGGGCGTCATCGCGCAGGCCGTGGCGCGAACGCCACAGGCATTCGACGTCGCGCGGCTTGTATAGGAATTCGATGATGTCGGCGCCCTTGTCGGCGGCGATCACCACCCGCAGCGCGGCATTCTCCAGCGAGACGCAGCGCTGGCCGCGATAGACAAACTCGCGCAGGCGGCAGCCCGAATTGCGTTCCTGGGCAAAGGCCAAGGCGCTCATGCCGCCCTCTGAACAGGCCGGTGGGAGGGGGAATCTGGCTTCACAGGTCATCCTGGCTAGGCGGGGGGACACCGTATCGGCGAGGTCTCGACTTGTAAAGTAGAAAATTTCAGATTTAGCATTTTACAATTCAGTCGGACTCTGTCAGGATTTTCCGCATGGACACCCTGCCCCGCCTTACCCGCGCCCGTGCCAGCGATTCCGTGGCGGACATGCTCCGCGCCAGCATCCTGGGTTCGACCTTCCGCCCCGGCCAGCGCCTGGACGTCAAATCGCTGGCCGACCAGTTGGGCGTCAGCCCCACGCCAGTCAAAGACGCGATCAACCGTCTGGCTGCCGAAGGCCTGATCGACATCCGCCCGCGCAGTGGCACCTTCGTCACCGACATCACGCCGAAGATGGTCGAAGAGATCTTCGAGATCCGGCGTGCGCTGGAATGCCTGGCGGCTGAATTGATGATGGCGCGCATGACGCCTGCGCTGTTGCGCATGTTCAGCAATTTGACCCGGCAGCTGGAAGCGCCGGTGACCAACGAACAGGAACGCAGCGAGCACGAACGCGCCAACGTCGCCCTGCACATGCTGTTTGTGGAATCGTCGGGCAATGAGCGACTGGTCGAGATGTACCGCAGCCTCAATGCGCACTTGACCATTGCCCGCATCCATTCGCGCCAGCGCCCGGATGCCACCCGCATGGATGCCGAACTGCACGAACACAGCGCCTTGCTGGCCGCCATCGAAGCCGGCGACACGCCGCGCCTGGTGCAGGTGCTGGGCGATCACATCCGCCGCGCCGGCAAAGATCTGGTGGAAGACGTCACCTTGGCGCAATCCACGGATCGAAGCTGAGATGAGCCATCGGATCACCCGGGTGACCGCACGCGCGGTCAGGATTCCGCGCGACGTCAGCGAGTCGATGGGCACCGCCGGCACCCCGGCCACATTGGCTGGCGACGCCGCGCAACGCTATCGCTGGGCCTCGCACTACCGCACGTTGTATGCGGCCGATCACCTGGAAACCGTGCTCATCTCAGTGCATACCGACACCGGTTTGATTGGCTGGGGTGAAGCGCAGGCGCCGGTGGCGCCGGAAGTCACCTGCGAGATCGTGCGTACGCTGTTCGCGCCGCAGTTGCTGGGCGAAGACGCGCTGGCGCCGGAAGCCATCTGGGATCGTCTGTACGCAGCCATGCGCGTGCGTGGGCATACCGGCAGTTTCCTGGTGGATGCGATGGCTGGCATCGATCTGGCGATCTGGGATTTGTGCGGCAAGGCCTTTGGCCAGCCGGTGTACCGGTTGCTCGGCGGTCCCTGCCACACCACCCTGCCCTGCTATGTGTCTGGACTGGCGGGTGCCAGCCTTGAGCAACGCGTGGATGAAGCGCGCCGCCTGGTCGCGCAGGGTGTCACCGCGTTCAAGGTGTTCATGGCCGAAGCACCGGCCGCCTGTCTGGCCGAACTGGATGCACTGCGCGCGGAGTTCGGCAGTTCGGTTGAACTGTATGTCGACGCGCTGTGGCGACTGGATCGCAGCAATGCCGCGCGCTTTGCCGCCGAACTGGAAGCGCGCGATGCCGGTTGGCTGGAAGCACCGCTGATGCCCGAAGATGTGGCCGGCCACGCTGAACTGGCGCGCCGCACCCGCGTGCCGTTGGCGATCGGCGAAAGCTATCGCACCCGCTACGAAGTGCTGCCTTTCCTGGAGCGCCAGGCGGTGGCCGTGCTGCAACCGGATCTGGGCCGTTCCGGCCTGACCGAAAGCCGCAAATTGGCCGTGCTGGCGCAGAGTTTCCATGTGCCGATCGCCCCGCATGTGAGCATCGGCCTGGGTCCGCAATTGGCGGCTGCGCTGCATCTCGCCGCGGCCACACCCAACTTCCTGCGCCTGGAATGCAATCCACGCGTGCAAACCATCGCCAACCGCTTCCTGCTTGCACCGCTGCCCACCGGCGCGGCCAGCCTGGCGCCGCCGCAGACGCCCGGCCTGGGCGTCGAGATCGACGAAGCCGCCATCGCACCTTTTGTCCTCTGACGCAGGAGCGTCGACATGCCACAGAATGCAGCTACGTCCTTCCGGGGCGTCTATCCGATCGTCAACACCACCTTCCATGACGACGGCAGCATCGACATTGAAAGCCAACGCCGGCTGGTGCGCTTCCTGCTGGATGCCGGCGCGCACGGCCTGGGTCTGTTCGGCAACGCAAGCGAGGGCTACACGCTCTCGGGCGAAGAACGCCGCCAGATCCTGGCGATGATCGTGCGCGAGGTCGACGGCCGGGTGCCGGTGATCGTCAGCTCCGGCCACACCGGCACCGATCTGGCGGTGGCGTTGAGCCGCGAAGCACAGGACGGCGGCGCGGATGGCTTGATGGTGTTGCCGCCGCATTTCATGAAACCCGATGCCGACGGCGTGTTCCATTACTTCCGCGCCATCAGCGAAGCGGTGAAGATTCCGGTGATGGTGCAGGACGCGCCCTTGATGAGCGGCGTGACCATCGGCGCGCCACTGATTGCGCGCATGGCCCGCGAGTTGGAGCAGGTGCGCTACGTCAAAGTGGAAGCGCCTCCCACCGCGCCCAAGATCAGCGCCATCCTGGATGGCAACGACGCACCGCCGGTGTTGTTCGGCGGTCTCAATGGGCAGTTCCTGATCGAAGAACTGGATCGCGGCGCCGTCGGCACGATGCCGGGCAGCGATCTGACCGCCGCCTTCGTAAGCATGTGGAACCTGTGGGAAGCCGGCGACCGTGCTGGCGCGCGTCGCGAATTCGCCCGCTACCTGCCCTTGATCCGCTACGAACTGCAACCCGGCCTGGGCGTGTCAGTGATGAAGCACAACCTGGTGGCGGCTGGCGTGATTGGCAGTGCCCGCGTGCGCCATCCCACCCGCAGCCTGGATCCCGCCGGACTGCGCGAAATCGCCGAACTGCGTGCGGAATTGCCGCTGACGGAGCTGGGCTGGGCCTGATCTCCCGGCGGCATCGAGCCGCCGCCTGAAACGACGGAGGACATCGATGCAAGCAGCAACCCGGACGCTGGCGCTCGCGCTGGCGCTTGCTACGCCTTTGGCCAATGCGGCTACATCCCCCCATCACGTGGAAGCCGGTGATGATGCGATCACGGTGACCGCAGCCGATGGTGCGCGTGCGCGCTTCGAGCTCGCCTTCTGCGTGCTGTACCGCGCCGATGAGCCCACGCCCAAATTGCTGCCTGCCGACAGTCTGCGCACGCGCTACAACGTGGTCACCTGGCCGGCGGCCTCGCCGGCCAAGGCCGATGTGGCGCAGACCCGACGCGACGCCAGCGAAGTCGGCGACGGCTTCGACTCGGCGATCCTGCAAGGCGATGCCAGCGGTCGCACCTCCGATGCCTTCGCCGCTGCACCGCGCGACTGCATCAAAGCGCAGCACGTGCAGAAGCTGGCGACGGGTGGCCAGCGCTGGAGTTTCCCGCGCCGTCCTGGTTACTCGCTGTCGGCCGAACTGCTGCCTGGCCAAGACGGGGCGCCCACCTTGCGCTATACGCTCGACGCCAGAAAAGCCGGCTACTACTCGGTGGCCTACGTCGGTGCCCCGGCGCATGCGCCGGCGGCGACGCAGGCGATCTTCCAGCCGCTGGTGTGGACGGAGAAACGCTTTCCGGATCGCAGCTATCTGACCTTGGCGTTCCAGGCGACCTTGCCGTCCACGCTGGTCGAACAGAATGGGCAAGTGGAAGGCGTGGTGGTGGACGCCAGCGAATTCCCCTTCGACCCCTTGCCAGTATTCAACAACTCGCGCTTCGGCATCGCCCTGCGCAATGCCCAAGGCCAGGCGCAGCCGATGGTGTTCGCACCGGTGCTGGGCGGTGTGGGTTCGCGGCTCAAGGCCGGCGAGCGCTTTGCCTTCTCGTTGCGGCCTTACGTTTATCGCGGTGAGCTCACCGCCGCTTACGAAGACGCCGCACGCACGCTGTACGGCTTCCACGACTATCGCCGCAATGCGCTGTCCTCGCTCAATCGCACACTGGAACGGATCGTCGCCTACGGCATGAGCCCGTGGTCGCAGTTCCGCGAACAGGACAAGGGCTCCAGTTACGAGACCGACGCACCCGGCACGGTGAAGAACGTCTCCTCGCTCAACCCACTCGATCTGGCACTGGTGACCGATGATGCCGAGATCTGGCAACACCGGGTGACGCCGTACATCGAGTACATGGTGTCGCGCGAGAAGTACCTGTTCACCATCGACGAAACCCAGAAGATCCAGCACCCTTCCTACACCTTGCAGGGACCGGCAGCGCCGGTGTCAGAACTGGCCGCGTTGCACCGCATCTTCAACGGTGCGTCACCGGCATTCCTGGATCTGGCGCGGCAGGAATATGCCGGTACCCGCACGCGCAACCTGGACGTACTGGAACGCGGTGACACCTGGCAAAACAGCCTGGCGCTGTACCGCGCCAGCGGCGAGCAACGCTATCTGGATGCGGCGGTGCGTGGCGCCAATGCCTACCTGGCCGCACGCCTGGACACGCCGGCCAGCGAGTTTGCCGGCGTGCATGGCGAAGAGCCGTTCTTCTGGACCCAGTTCGTGCCGGATTTCCCCTCCTTGCTGGAATTGCACGAGGCCACCGGTGATCGTCGCTACCTGGACGCCGCGCACACCGCTGCCCGCGACTTCACCCAGTACGTCTGGTTTGCACCAGCCATTCCCGACCGAAGTGTGCGGGTGAATGCCGATGGCATGGCGCCGCACTACGGCTACCTGGCAGGCAAGGGCTATCCGCGCATGACCGCGGCGGCCGAAGACGCACCGGCCTGGCGGCTGTCCGAAATCGGCCTGACCCCGGAATCCTCCGGCACCGCCAGCGGCCACCGCGCCATCTTCATGGCCAACTGGGCACCGTGGCTGTTGCGGATCGCCCATGCCACCGGCGATCAGTTCCTGCACGACGTGGCGCGGTCGGCGGTGATCGGCCGCTACACCAATTTTCCCGGCTACCACATCAATACCGCACGCACGACCATCTACGAAAAGCCCGACTATCCGCTGCAGGATCCCAAGCAGCTGAGCGTCAATTCGTTCCACTTCAACCATGTCTGGCCGATGGCCTCGATGCTGCTGGACTACCTGGTCAGCGATGCCTGGGCGCGCTCGGACGGTGCAATCAGCTTCCCGTCGGAGTTCATCGAAGGCTATGCCTACCTGCAGAACCGCGCCTACGGTGGACGCGTGGGCCGTTTCTACACGCACGACGATGCCGTGTTGTGGATGCCGGCGCAGCTGCTCCAGGCCGACAGCATGGAGCTCAACTATGTCAGTGCACGCAGCCGCGACGGCAAGCGCCTGTATGTGGCGCTGATGAACGAGTCCGATGCTGCGGTGGACACCACGCTGCGCATCGATGGCGCGCGCGTGCCGGGTGTGGCCGGTCGTACGCTGCGCGCCGCCGACGTGCAAGGCGGCGATGCGCCGATTGCCTTCGAAGACGGCGTCGCCCGCGTGCAGGTCTCCGCACGTGGATTGCTGGCTTTCACCGTCGAGGACGCCGGCATTCGTCCGGGCCTGCAAGCCACGGTGATGCAAGCCTCGGCCAAGGACGCCTGGCGCACGCCACTGGCGCGCATCGACGACCCCGCCGCGCGCGGCATGGTGCTGGACTACGGCCCGGGCATGCGCAGCGCGTATGTGTTCCTGGAGAACAGCAAGCGCGAATACACCCAGGTGACGCTGCGCTGGCGCGCAGGCAAACAATCCGGCGTGCTGGTGGATCAGGCCTTCCCCTGGGAGTTCAGCGTGCCGCTGTCCGATCAAGCCAAGGACTTCCGCTGGACCCTCGAAGGCACCCGCCCCGATGGCAGCCTGCAAAAATCTGCACAGGGCAAGCTGGCGCGCTGAGTGCGTCCGCGCAGTTTGTTCTCTACACCTGCAAATACCGTGGCGGCCGTTGGCCGCCACGGCGTCCCTGCTCAGGGATAGTTGCTGACATCCACCGCGATGCGGTTGATGCGGGTGTGACCGGACACCACCGAGGTGCGGAAGTACAGGTACAACTTGCCGTTGTCGTGGATCGCGTCGAAGTTGTGCTCGTCGCCGGCCAGCGCCGGGGTGCCGCCGTCCAGATCCACCAGCGAGGGATAGTTCACTTCACTGGAGGTTGAGCTGTACAACGCCACCGACGTGTTCCAGTTCACCAGATCACGCGAGGTGGCATAACGCACGCCGGCGCCGTCGCGGAACACCGCGATGTAGTGCTTGGACGGCGCATGCCAGTGCACGCTGCGCACGTAGGACTGAAACGTGGTCGGGTTCACCACCGGGCATGGCGCGGTGGTGCTGATGTACGGATTGTTCATGCGCTGGGTGTAGGCCGGCGCGGTGGTGCTGCCGGTCCAGGCGCGCCAGTTTTCGCGCAGTGCCGGATTGTCGCTGCGGAACAGGCATACGCCCTTGTCTTGATCGCCGTAGCCGGAGCTGGTGTAGGCGAAGAA
>Ga0160448_100218_pt1 | contig 23562 bp, 20 predicted proteins | sample HID1973M_E1MG_FD_108269 | JGI IMG/M metagenome (GOLD analysis project Ga0160448, IMG submission 108269) | Enriched mosquito-associated microbial communities from UW Madison campus, WI, USA - HID1973M_E1 MG | ecosystem: Host-associated > Arthropoda: Insects > Digestive system > Unclassified ...
CGGCGCGGGAAGGCGTCAGCGTGCATTGCCACCCGGCTGGCTCATCAGGCCCACTTTCTTCACTCCGGACTGCTGCAGCATGACCATGGTGTCCATGACCTTCTGGTAGTCCGAGGTACCCGGGGCGGCAACAAACACCGGCACTTCCGGGTTCTGATCGACAAACGCCTTGAGCTTGGCCTGCAAGGTCGGGCCGTCCAGCGACTCAGGCTTACCGGCCTGCAAGGTCAGTGTGTAGCCGCCCTGTGCGTCCACGCTGACGATGATCGGATCTTTCTTGCTTTCCACCGAACGCGCGGTCGACTTGGGCAGATCCACATCCACGCTCAGCGTGAGCAGCGGCGCAGTGACCATGAAGATGATCAACAGCACCAGCATCACGTCGATGTAGGGCACGACGTTGATTTCGGATTTGAGCTTGCGACGCTTGCGCAGGCGGGAGATGGCCGCGGTCATGCTGGACTCCGCTTATTCGTCGGCCGAAGCCTGGCGCTGAAGGATCGAACTGAATTCCTCGGCGAAGGTTTCGTAGCGCACCGAGATGCGTTCGACCCGGGTGGTGAAGCGGTTGTAGGCCCACACCGCCGGGATGGCCACGAACAGGCCGATGGCAGTGGCGAACAGCGCTTCGGAAATACCCGGCGCGACCGCGGCAATGCCGGCCTGCTCGCCGCTGTTGAGCATGTCGTGCATGGTCACCATGATGCCGAACACCGTACCAACCAGGCCCACGTAGGGCGCGGTGGAACCGATGTTGGCCAACAGTTCCAGGTTGCGTTCCAGCTGATCCACTTCGCGCGCGTAGGTGGCGCGCATGGCGCGCTGCGCGCCTTCCAGCTGGGCGCGGCCATCGACGCGGCGCTTGTCGCGCAGGCGGCCGAACTCGCGGAAGCCGGCTTCGAAAATGGCTTCGAGCCCGGTCACCACGCGATTGCGATCGGTCGCGCCGGCGTACAGCTTGCTCAGCTCGGCGCCGGACCAGAAGCGGCTCTCGAACTCGTCGGCGTCGCGATTGGCGGCGGAGAACACCCGCGCCTTGCGGAAGATGATCACCCAGCTGATCAGCGAACCCACCAGCAGCAGCGCGACAATCAGCTTGACCGGCAAGCTGGCGTCGGCCATCAACTTCAGATAGTTGATGCCGCCGTGCGCGGTGGCGGCAGTGGCCTGCGCGGCCGCCGCAGCGGTGTCTTCGGGCAGGGCTTCGACCACGGTGGCCAGGAGCGATGCGATCATCCGGTATTCCTCAGGGTGCGACGTCTTCGGGGGGCAAGCGATGGGGTTGCAGCAGCAATCAGGGCGACTCGAACAACTTGAACTCTTGGTACAACGGTTCGGGCAGCGCTTTGGGTTTAAAGCTGGAAGCGGCCAGACAGGCTACCTTGACCTCGGCTTCCAGCAGCAGTTCCTCGCCACGCAGCAAGCGCTGCACGAAGATCACGCTGGCCCGCTTGCACTGGCGCAGGCCCAGTTGCACCTGCAGCAGATCATCCAGGCGCGCCGGGCGCAGGAAATCCAAAGTCATGGCGCGGACCACGAAGACCAGGTCATGCTCGTTGCGCAGCTGCTCCTGATGATGGCCGTTGGCTCGCAACCATTCGGTGCGCGCGCGTTCCAGGAAAGCTACGTACTGGGCATGGTAGACAACGCCGCCTGCGTCCGTATCTTCCCAATAGACCCGTGTCGGCCAACTGAATAAAGGCACATTCTGTGACGATGGCGTCAACTCATCGCTCACGCGCGTGCCCTCGCTGCCCGGGTGCAATGGCCAGTAATCAGAACATCTCCTCGCTGCCGGCCGCGCCCAGTTCCAGCTCGCGGCGCGGCTTCAGGCCCAGGTGGCGATAGGCCTTGGAGGTGGCCATGCGGCCGCGTGCGGTGCGGATCAGGAAGCCCTGCTGGATCAGATAGGGCTCGATCACATCCTCCAGCGTGCCGCGTTCTTCGGACAGGGCCGCAGCCAGTGATTCCACGCCGACCGGGCCGCCGTCAAAGCTGTCGACGATGGTGCGCAGCATGCGCCGATCCAGTTCGTCGAAGCCTTCCGGATCCACCTTGAGCATCTGCATGGCGGCATTGGCCACGTCGCTGTTGATGTGGCCATCGGCCTTGACCTGCGCATAGTCGCGGACCCGTCGCAGCAGGCGGTTGGCGATACGTGGGGTGCCGCGTGAGCGGCGTGCGATCTCGGCCGCGCCCTGCGGCTCGCAATCAATGCCCAGGATCCGCGCCGAGCGGCGGACGATGCTGGTCAATTCTTCGCTGGTGTAGAACTCCAGCCGCTGGGTGATGCCAAAGCGATCGCGCAAGGGCGCGGTCAGCAGGCCGGCGCGGGTGGTGGCGCCGATCAGGGTGAAGGGTGGCAGGTCCAGCTTGATGGAGCGGGCGGCGGGACCCTCGCCGATCATGATGTCGATCTGGAAATCTTCCATCGCCGGGTACAGCACTTCCTCCACCACTGGCGACAGTCGATGGATTTCATCGACAAACAGCACATCGTGCGGCTGCAGGTTGGTCAGCAGTGCCGCCAGGTCGCCGGCCTTCTCGATCACCGGACCGGAGGTGACCCGCATGTTCACCCCCAGCTCGTTGGCGATGACATGGCTCAGCGTGGTCTTGCCCAGGCCGGGCGGCCCGAAGATCAGCACATGGTCCAGCGCCTCGCCGCGCTGCTTGGCCGCCTGGATGTAGATGTCCAGCTGTTCGCGGACCGGCTTCTGGCCCAGGTACTCGTCCAGGCGCTTGGGCCGGATGCTGGCCTCGATGGCCTCGTCCTCGCGGTTGGCCCCGGCGGAAATGATGCGGTCGTCGGTCATGGGGCGATTATGCGGTCAAATCTCCACCTGCGCGCCCAGTTCCACCAATCGATTGCCGGGAATCCGGAAGAATCCGGTCGCCGGCGCGGCGTTGCGATGCATGACCGCGAACAACTTGTCGCGCCACACCGGCATGCCGCGGTGGGCGGTCGCCACGATGCTCTCGCGGCTGGCGAAATAAGTGGTTTCCATCGGGTCGAAGTAGATGCCGCCGCGGTCGCAGGAACGCATCAGCGCCTGCGGCACGTCCGGGGTCTCCATGAAACCGAACTTGATGATCACGCGGAAGAACTCGTCGCCGATCGATTCGATCTTCAGCCGCTTCTCCGGCGGCGCAATCGGCACCGGCAGGGTTTCCACGGTCAGGAACACATTGCGCTCGTGCAGCACCTTGTTGTGCTTGAGGTTGTGCATGAGCGCATGCGGAACCATGCCGGTCTGCGCGGTCAGGAACACCGCCGTGCCGGGCACGCGCACCGGCGGGGCCAGCATCAGGCCGGGCAGGAAGGTATCCAGCTGGATGCCTTCCTTGCGGATCTCGGCGCTGAGCAACTCGCGACCGCGACGCCAGGTGCGCAGCAGGGTGAACACCAGGATGCCCAGCACCACCGGGAACCACGCACCCTGGAAGAACTTGGCGCCGTTGGCGAAGACAAAGCCCGCATCGACGATGAAGAACACCACGCACAGCGCGATGATGATGCCGCCGGTCTTGGGCCACAGCGCGCGCGCCACCAGCGCCAGCAGCAGGGTGTCGATGAGCATCGTGGCCGACACCGAGATGCCGTAGGCCGCGGCCAGGCGGGTGGAATCCTGGAACATCAGCACCACCGCCAGCACGCAGACCATCAGGATCCAGTTGATGCCGGGGATATAGATCTGGCCAATGGTGTCGTGCGAGGTGTGCTTGATCTGCATGCGCGGGATGTAACCCAGCTGCATGGCCTGGCGGGCCACCGAGAACGCGCCGGTGATGACCGCCTGCGAGGCGATCACCGCCGCCATGGTGGCCAGGATGATCATCGGGAACAGCGCCCAGCCCGGCATGGCTTCGTAGAACGGGTTGACCACCGCCGCCGGGTGATCGAGCACAAACGCGCCCTGGCCCAGGTAGTTGAGCGTCAGGCAGGGCAGCACCAGGGTGTACCAGGCGTAGCGGATCGGTTTGACCCCGAAGTGGCCCATGTCCGCGTACAGCGCCTCGCCACCGGTCACGGCCAGCACCACCACGCCCAGGATCAGCACCGAATGCCAGCCATGGGTGATGAAGAACTTCGCGCCCCAGAGCGGGTTGAGCGCCTTCAATACTTCCGGTGCGTCGATGATGTTGTGGATGCCCAGCGCGCCAATCGACAGGAACCACAGCATCATGATCGGGCCGAATACCCGGCCGACCTTCTGCGTGCCAAAGCGCTGCACCATGAACACGCTCAGCAGGATCACGATGGTGATCGGCACGATGAAATGTTCCAGCCCCGGTGCGGCCACGCGCAGGCCCTCGACCGCGCCCAGCACGGTGATGGCCGGGGTGATCACGCCATCGCCAAAGAACAGCGAGGCGCCAAAGATGCCGAGAATGCCGACCACATAGGCCGTGCGCGAACCGCGCTTGAGGGTGCGCTGGGTCAGCGCCATCAGGGCCATGATGCCGCCCTCGCCCTCGTTGTCCGCGCGCATGATGATGGACACGTACTTCAGCGTGACCACGATCATCATCGCCCAGAACACCAGCGACAGGATGCCCAGCACGGTGTCGTGGTTGGCCTGCAGATGGAAGTGTTCGGAGAAGGCTTCCTTCAGCGTGTACAGCGGGCTGGTGCCGATATCGCCAAAGACCACGCCACCAGCCGCAATCACCAGCCCGGCCAGGCCCTGCTTGCCGTGACCGTGGCCATGATCGTGGCCGTGTCCGCCGGCATGCGAGGCGGTGGAAGAAGAGGAAGCAGATGCGGACATGGCGGAGAAGGCTAGCGCGCGAGAGGTGAGGAAAGGCTCTAGATGCGATCAGCGCAGGGCTGATTGCAGGGCCTTGCGGATGATCAGGGCGGCATCATCGCCCGCCGCCGCGGCATCGCGGACCATGCGTGCGGCTTCGGCCGGCTTGTAACCCAGTTGCTGCAGGGCCACGGTGGCTTCGGACTGCGGGTCGGCCGGCACGCCGGCACTGAGCGTGACGCCGCCGCCGGCCAGATCGGCGGCGCGGTCGCGCAATTCCACGACCAGGCGCTCGGCAGTCTTCTTGCCAATGCCGGGCACGCGGGTCAGCGCGGTCACGTCGCCGGCCTGCAGCAGGCGCGCGAACTCATCCACGCTCACGCCGGACAGGATCGCCAGGGCGATCTTGGCGCCGATGCCGCTGACCTTCTGCACGTCGCGGAACAAGCGGCGCTCGCTCTCGCGCAGGAAGCCGTACAGCGACACGCTGTCTTCCTTCTGCGCGTAATGGGTGAACAGGCTGACCTCGCGGCCCAGTTCGGGCAGGTCGTAGAAGGTGCTCATCGGCGCCTCCAGCTCATAACCCACGCCGCCCACATCAATGATCAGCCACGGTGGCTGCTTGTGCGAAAGAATGCCGCGCAGACGACCAATCATGGGCAACTCCGGTGGGTGGGCTCGCAGCCTACAGCAAGCCGGCGCAGACGCATCATTTACGGCTCCAGGCCAGGCGTGCGTTTACACCCAGGCGTTGCGCGGTGGCGCGCACGTGGGCATGGGTGATGGCCACCGCCAGGGCATCGGCGGCATCGGCCTGCAGCTTGCCGTGCAGGCCGAGCATGATGCCGACCATGTGCTGGATCTGCTGCTTCTCGGCACTGCCCTTGCCCACCACCGCCAGTTTGACCTCCTTGGCGGCGTACTCGTGCACGGCCAGATCGCGCATCACCACCGCGCAGATCGCCGCGCCGCGGGCCTGGCCCAGCTTGAGCGCCGAGTCGGGATTGCGCGCCATGAAGACTTTTTCAATCGCCACTTCGGTCGGCTTCCAAGTCTCGATAACCTCGCTCAGGCCATCCAGCAGTACGCGCAGACGGCGCGGGAAGTCCTCCGCGCCCAGCAGCACCAACGGCGCATGGTGGACGTGGCTGACCTTGCCGGCGGCATCGACATCGATGATGCCGATGCCGGTGCGCTGGGAACCGGGGTCGATGCCTAGGATGCGGGTCATGAGGAGAACGCGTAGTTACGCGTATGCGTCCGCGCCCAGTTCCGCGTTCGAATAGACGTTCTGCACGTCGTCCAGGTCTTCCAGCATGTCCAGCAGCTTGACCACTTGCTTGGCGGTGTCGCCGTCGACGGCGATGTCGTTGTCGGCGCGGAAGGTCACTTCGGCCTGGTCGGCGCTGAGCTTGGCCGCATCCATCGCGTCCTTGACCGCCTGGAACTGCTCGGGGCTGGTGATCACGTCGATGGAAGCGTCATCGGGGTACACCACCACATCGTCGGCGCCGGCTTCGATGGCGGCCTCGGTGATGGCGTCCTCATCGGCGCCGGGTGCATAACTCAGCACGCCCACGCGCTTGAACATGAAAGCCACCGAACCTTCGGTGCCCATGTTGCCGCCGCATTTGCTGAAAGCATGGCGCACATCAGCCACGGTACGCACGCGGTTGTCGGTCAGGCAGTCGACGATTACCGCCACGCCGCCTGGCGCATAGCCTTCGTAACGCACTTCCTCGTAGACCACGCCTTCCAGCTCACCGGTGGCTTTCTTGATGGCGCGTTCAATCACGTCCTTGGACATGTTGGCCGACAGGCCCTTGTCCATCGCCACGCGCAGACGCGGATTGTTGTGCGGGTCGCCTCCACCGCCACGGGCTGCCACGCCGATTTCGCGGATGATCTTGGTGAAGATCTTGCCGCGCTTGGCATCAGTAGCATTCTTGCGGGCTTCGATGGAGGGGCCTCTGCCCATGGTCTTTCCGTTACGGCGGTGGTTGGGGCGGCGATTTTACTCCATCGCCCCGCCACTACCGTTGTTTTGGGCTGGGGCGACTAGACCTGGTCAGGCGGCAGGAACCGGCCCTGCCGCAGAAAGGCGGCGGCCTGGCGCGCGGCGGCGGTGGAAAACACCAGCCCCGTATGGCTGGAGGCGACGGTGCAGTGATCGCTCAGGCCGGGCAGCCGGGTTTCCGCGAGGGACACGGTGCCATCGGACTCGCCCTCAAAACGCGCAAACAGGCGACCCACACCGCGTGCGACGGTGCCGGCGACCATGCCCACCTGGGTGTTGCCCGTCCAGGGCTGGCAGCCGCGCTGCAGAAAGCGGCCGCTACGACCCAGCAGTGGCGCAGTCCAGCCACGCCCCACCAGGTTGCCCGCGGCCTGGCTGCCGCACAACGGCGAGCCCAGGCAGACCAGGCGCGATACAGGAAGGTCCGGGGATTGGCGCAGTGCCTCCAGCGCAATCACTCCGCCCAGGCTGTGGCCCAGCAGCAGGGTCGCGCCGCTTTCGCGGATACGCGTGGTCAATGCGGGAATGGCGGCATCGGGCCCACCCAGCACGCTGGGGTAGGCAAATATCTCCGCATCAAAGCCCAGCGCACGCATACGTCGCGCCAACGGCAGCACCCAACTGCGCGCATTCCAGATCCCATGCAGGATCAGCAGCTTCTCAGCCATGCTTTGTAGGAGGGGCTTCAGCCCCGAAGCCGGCCAAGTTTTGCGATGCAGCCAAATCTGCGGCCGATGCATCCCGCCGAAGAATGAACTCCAGATCGCGCACGCGCCCGACCGGAAACTCGTAGTCGCCTACCCGCTCGAAACCGTAGCGCGTGTAGAAGCGCTGCGCGCCGAAGTTCTCCGACCACACGCCAATCCACAAACGACGCGGGCCATCGCGTTCCAGCCATGTCAGCGCCTCGTCAAATACGCGCGCGCCCCAGCCGCCATTCTGGTGGCTCTTGAGCACATACAAGCGCTTGAGTTCGCCATCGCCGGCACTCACTTCCGGATGCGGCAGGCCGCACGGGCCGGCGGCAGCGTGGCCCACCGCGATACCCGCGTCTTCCAGCAACCAGACCGCGTAATCCGGATGCGCCAGGATGATCCGCTGGCGCTCCGGCGCGTAGGCATCTTCAAGAAAGGACTGCAGATCCTCGGGCGGATACAGATGGCCAAAGGTCTCCACGAACGTGCGCGTAGCCAGGTCGGACAGGACCTGGGCGTCATCGACCGTGGCGCGACGAATCTGCACGCTTACGCGTCTTCCTCTTCGCCTTCTTCTTCCTCGTCCTCGTCGGCGTCTTCTTCCTCTTCTTCCTCGCCGTCGTCTTCTTCGTACTCTTCTTCTTCGTCTTCTTCTTCGTAGTCCTCTTCGCCAAAGTCCTCGCCATCCCAGCGGAACTGGCCATCCGGCACAAAGGTCACGGCCATCGCGGCAGGATTAGCGCCGACGCGCACCAGCCAGCCGCCAAAGACGCGGGCACGTTCGGTGACCAGGCCGGCCTCCGAACCTTCATTGCCCAAACGTTCCCACTCCAACGCAAAAGCGTGTTCGGTCATTGCATCGATCTCTTTCAGTCTTGTTTCTTGGGGCGAACCTGGATGTGCACTTCGGCCAGCTGCGCATCCGGAATCGGCGACGGTGCACCGGTCATCAGGCACTGCGCGGTGGTGGTCTTGGGGAACGGGATCACGTCGCGGATCGATTCGGTACCGGCCATCAGCGCGGCAATGCGATCAATGCCGAAGGCGATGCCGCCGTGCGGCGGCGCGCCGTACTTGAGCGCGTCCAGCAGGAAGCCGAACTTGGCCTCGGCCTCTTCGGCGCCAATGCCCAGCAGCTCGAACACCGCGCTCTGCATTTCCGGGCGATGGATACGAATGGAGCCGCCGCCAATCTCGTTGCCGTTGAGGACCATGTCGTAGCCACGCGAGACCGCGGTCTTGGCGTGCGCGCGCAAGTCGTCGATGTCATCCACCGACGGCGCGGTGAACGGATGATGCAGGGCCACGTAGCGCTGCTCTTCCGCATCCCATTCGAACATTGGGAAATCGGTGACCCACAGCGGCTTCCAGGCGTCCTGCACCAGGCCGTTGTCCTTGCCGACCTTCAGGCGCAGCGCGCCCATGAAGTCGCTGACCACCTTGTAGTCACCGGCGCCGAAGAACACCAGATCGCCGTTTTCCAGGCCCACCGCCTGCATCAAGGCGGCAAAGGCGTCCTCGGCAAAGAACTTGGCAATCGGCGAGGTCACTTCACCGTTGTCGCCGCGCTTGATGTAAGCCAGGCCCTTGGCGCCGTACTTGGCGGCATGCGCGGCATAGTCGTCGATCTGCTTGCGCGACAGCGCCGCACCCTTGGGCACGCGCAACGCGGCGACGCGACCGTCCGGATTGGCGGCGGCATCGGTGAACACCTTGAACTCACTGCTCGCGACCCGTTCGGCCACGTCGACCAGTTCCAGATCGATCCGCAGGTCCGGCTTGTCCGAACCATAGCGACGCATGGCCTCGGCATAGGTCAGGCGCGGGAAGGGATCGGCCAGATCGACATCCATCACTTCCTTGAAGATCGTGCGGATCATGCCTTCCACGGTGTCCTGCACATCGCGCTCGCGCACGAAGGCGAACTCCATGTCGAGCTGGGTGAATTCCAACTGGCGATCCGCGCGCAAGGCTTCATCGCGGAAGCAGCGCGCGATCTGATAGTAACGGTCAAAGCCGGCCACCATCAGGATCTGCTTGAACAGCTGCGGCGACTGCGGCAGCGCGTAGAACTCACCCGGATGCATGCGCGCCGGCACCAGGAAGTCGCGCGCGCCTTCCGGCGTGGCCTTGGTCAGAATGGGGGTTTCGATGTCCTGGAAACCACGCGCGTCCAGCCAGCGGCGCAGCGCCTGCACCAGTTGGATGCGCTTGCGCTGCATGCGCTGCATCTCCGGGCGGCGCAGATCCAGATAGCGGTACTTCAGGCGGGTTTCTTCGCCGGCGTTCTCATGCGCATGGAACGGCAGCGGCGCGGCCTTGTTCAAGATCGTGATGCGGCTGGCGACGATTTCCACCTTGCCGGTCTTGATCTTGTCATTGACCGCATGGCGCGCTCGCACCACGCCCTCGATCTGCAGCACGTCCTCGTAACCCAGGCTGGCGGCGACCGCGAACACCTCGGCCTGATCCGGCTCCACCAGCACCTGCACGATGCCCTCGTGGTCGCGCAGGTCGATGAAACACAGGCCGCCGAGGTTGCGGGCGACGTCGGTCCAGCCACACAGGGTGACGGTCTGACCGATCATGGCCTCATCGATGAGGCCGCAGAAATGGGTACGCATGGGGGCTCCACGAACAAAAGCGCCGGCAGGTGCCGGAAAGCCGCGTAGTTTAACCGCTGGGCCCGCGGGAGGGGCTGCGGGCGGGGTGTTCAGGGAGCCGGCGTGCCGCCCGAGGGCTTGGACTCGGCCTTCGGGGCTTCGGTCTTGGCTTCCGGCTTGGCCGCGCCGGAGTCGCCGCCGCCGGAGGACGGCTTGGCCCCTTCGCCGCCATCGACCAGGTTGCGCTTCTTGTCGCCATCCTTCTTGAAGTCGGTCTCGTACCAGCCGCCGCCAGCCAGGCGGAAGCTGGGCGCGGTCAGCTGGCGCTTGATTGCCGGCTTGCCGCAGTTCGGGCAGATCTCCGGGTCCGGGTCGGACAGCTTCTGCAGGCGGTCGAAAGAGTGGCCGCACTCGGCGCACTGGAAGGCGTAAATCGGCATGGGGGCTGGGCTGCGGAGTCAAAAGCAGCCCATATTCTGGGGCCAATCGATGGGGAATCAATCAAACGGCCGCCCCCCCTGGATTCGCGCGGCCTGGCGCCGTGCGAATCCGGGGCGCCGGTCAGCGCTGGAAGGCGGCCCGTTCGGCGATACGCTTCGGCCGCGCAAAAGCAGCCCGCTGCATGGCCGCGGGTGCACCCAGGCAGGGGCCGGAAACGCAGTCCTGGAAGCCCGCCTGTGACGACACATAGCGCATCGATGAAGAGGTCGGAGTACGCCGGGCCAGGTAGATGTTCTCCACTCCGTAATAGCGTGAGCCCTCGCGCAACACGGGATGGAAATAGCTGACCCGGGTCTCGCATTGCGTCGCACCGGTGGCGAACAACGCCTCGCAGGTGGCAGCCACCGAGGAACTGACGAAATGCTGATCCACGATCGCGGCGCGGTTGCTCCACCATTCCCAGGTGAAGGTGTTCTGCGCTGACTCCGCCTGTCCGTCGAACTCGCGCGCAAGGCCGCTGTAGTCCGCATTGCGTTGCAAAGAAAGTAGCGTGACCTTGCCGCCATAGAAGCCCGACATCGCCGCCGGATCACGCGCTATCCATGTTCCCTCGAGCGAAGGGGGAGCCGCGTCCTCGGATTGCTGCACGGTATAGCCCACTCCTACGCTTACCTTGCCGGCCGCAGCGCCAGTCAGACCCCGGGATTTGTAAACCACCGTGCCGCGCAGCGCGGAATCATCTCCCACCCGCCAGAACGTCGTGTCGGCGGTATCGCCAAGCACGCGCAGGCCACCGCTGGCATCCACGGTCAATGGCTGGAAACGCGGCTGCAACCCTGGGGCCAGCGGAAGAATCTGGAAATTGAAGTAGCTGACCGCATGGCCAAAATTCGTCAACGTGCCGCCTGCTTGGCCCTCGGGCTGGTATTGCGCGTACCCGCAGTCCTGCAGGAGCGAGGACTCGGCGCATATCCACGGCAAGGTGCGCGGAAGTTCAGACACGCCCGCCCAGCCTTGCGGCTTGCGCCAGGCATCCAGATCACGCGATTGCATGACGATGTAGTCCGTGCCGGTCGTAGTGACTCCGCCGGCTTGAACTTCCTGCCATTGCAGGCGAATGGACCATTGGCTGATCCGCTCGCCCTTGAACAGCCGCCGCAGCCGGTAACCGAGGTAGTTTCGCGTGACACCGCCATAGTCAATGGCGATGGTGGCTTGCGGCTGCAAATCAACGCTGCCATTGGCCGCCAGCAAGGCGGAGTAGCGCGGATTGCTGAAAGCTTCAGTCTCGAAAAGGTCGTACGTATCCGCCCCTTGCCGCTCCAGCACCATGGCATAGCTGCTGCGCAACTGTGGGCCATTCACCGGAACGGTACCGTGGAAGATGGTGGTTGCCGCGAGGTCCGTCAGTTGCGCCAGCGGCGTGAAAGCCGCCTCGTCGCCGAGATAGGCCAGCGCTTCATCACGCTTGGCAATATCCGCGGACAGACTGCGGAAGTATTGGCGATCCTGCAGCATTGCCAGGCCATCGGTATACCCTGCCGGCAGCGCCCACTGGCCGCTTGCCACCCGCGCGATCAAAGCGCTGCCTACGGAAAGATCCTGTGCGTAGATGGCGCCCACGCCGCGTTCGAATTCATCGTCATTGGCGGCGTCTCGCCCACCCAGCTGGAACTTGACCAGCTCGGCCAGCGCCGTGCTGAAAGGTGACACACGCAAGCGGGGTTGCTCTTGCAGGGTGAGAAAGCGATCGGCGCCAGCAAGTGCGGACAGCCGGCTGCGGCTGCCCAGCACGGATATGTAGTGCACGCGGGTGGAGCGCACTTCAACCGTGATCATCCGGTCCGGCGAACCCGGCGGGTAGCCGCCCAGAACCGCCGTATAACCATTGCCGTTGATGCGGGTCAGATAGCTCCGATTGCCGTCACTGACGGTGACGGTAAAGGGTGCGCCGGCCGTGGAAAGCTCCACGACATCGCCCGACAATGTCAGCGAGCCCCATGGCAACAGGGATTGCGAGCCATTGACCCGCGTGCCGGTGGCAGCCGCACCACTGGCCGCGGTGGTGACGGGCCTCGCCGACGGCACATGACGCTCGAAACTCCAATCCATGCGTGCGGCAAACGCGGCCGCTGCCACACCCACCATAGCCGTCATGGCCATCGCGATTCGAATCCGTTTCACTGCTTTCCCCTTGATGCGTCCAGGCGCTGAAACGCGGTGAATCTCCCGAATCCTCCGCGCGCCCTTCCATGTAGACAGAAATCTAGCCTACGCACGTCCACGCGTCGAGTGCATTTCAGCACTCGCGCGTAGCCTCAGCGCAGGGGAACGCGGCGAGAAGCCGGGTACGGCAGGCGCTGTGAAACGGGCGCACGTTCGATCAGCCACCCACGACTGGCAGCCGTAGTAGCCGACGCCGCTGCGCGATCGGTGAGCCCGGTCGGCCCAGTGCAAGCCCCGCCCATGCAATCTTGAAACGTGGCGCGGATCTTCTTGCGATCCACGCCCACGAAGCCATTGCCGGCGGCCACATGTTCGTACTCTTCCTGTAGGCCGTAGTAACGGTTGCCGACGCGCATCAATGGGCGGAAGTAGTGGATCAGCGTCACGCATCGGTTGGGACCATTGATGTCGCATGTGGTCGGTGCGCCCGCCACGTTGGCACGATGATCAATCACCGCGCCTTGGTGCATGTAGGACAAATAGCTCACCGGCGTCGGCACGCCGGGCATGTAGCCAGGGCGATTCAGGTAAGCGGCCAGGCCGCTGCCGCGGTCGACCTCGAATTGTCCGTCGTGGAACCGATAGTAGTAGCCGGGCGAGGCCGGGAAATAGTCAGCGCGTCGCCATTGCCCGTCCGCCGAAGCCAGCCACTGCGTGCGGTCAGGCTGCGGGATCATGAAGTCCACACCCACTCGCGCCTGTCCGCTGGCCTGGTCCTGTGCCAGGTACAACAAGGTGCCGGCGCCGTGGTCGTTGCCCTCCACCCGCCAGAAGGTCGTGCTGACGGTGGTCTGGCTGGTGCGCAGCGTGCGCGCGCTGGCGTCCACGCTCCAGTTGAACCCGAACCCTGGCGAATCCGCCGCGAGCGGCACAAGCACACTGTCCAGCTTGGGGCCGTGACCCAGCGTGGTGCCAGTACCGTTGCCGGCAAACACATGCCGCGCCGACTCGCAACGTTCAAGATTGGATTCCCAGTCGATGCACAACCAAGGCATCGCCCGAGTCTGGTCGGCCAGGCTGCCCCAGCCTTCCGGCTGCGACCAGCGCTCAACATCGGTCGCGGCCAGCACGTACTCCCAGGATCCTGTAGTGACAGGTTGGCTCGGCTGCGCAATCACCTGCTCGGTCCAGAACATCCGTACGGCCCAGTGGCCGTAGGCGTCACCTTGGTAAAGGCGGCGTAGTTCAAAACGGGTGCGGCGTCGCTCCACGGTGGCGTTGTGCTCAATGCTGAAAGCGCGGTGCACGGGCGGCACCGTCGGAATCAGCACGATGGTGCCATCGGCGGTGATGCTTGCCGTGTATTGGGTGTTGGCCAAAGGCCAGGACTCGTAAAAAGACACCTGGCTGCCCGTGCCCTTCTGCAACAGGAAGACCCTGCGCGAGCCGTCCATGGGCAAGGATTGGGCTGAAAGGCCGGCCACCATGACCAGACGGCTGGGCAGTTCGTCGAGCGATGTCACCGGCGCGGAGGGCGCGCGATTGGAGAGGAAGCCAAAGGTTCTTTCCCAGAACTCGTATTCCGACATTCCGCCACTGAAGTCCTGCCGATTCCTGACCGCTTCGTAGCCATTCGGATGGTGCAGGAAGAGCGTGCCGTCGGCGTTCTTGGCCATGACATAGGCAGCCGCCTCGAGATCATCGGCCGTGGTGGCTCGCATGGCGCGCTCCAGTTCGGCGTCGCTGTTGGCAGCGCGGCCGCTCAACTGATGCTCAGTCATTACCGACAGGGCCGTGGTGTACGACGAGACGCGCACCCATGCACTCTCGGACTGCACCAGACGTGCATCAGCGCCAGCACGGGCCTTGAGCCTGCCGAAGGTGCCCAACACCGATTCGTAATGCACGCGGGTAGATTCGACTTCGATCTTCACCATCGTCGTCGAAGGGCCGCCGGACACTCGAACCGTGTAGGTATTGCCCTGCACCGCGGCAGGAAAGACGTTGTCGCCTACGCGCGCGATCACGGTCATGGGTTCGTTTGCCGACGCCAGATCCACCACATCGCCGACGATCGTGAACTGCCCACCCGGCACCAGCGGTGCCGACCCATTGGCGCGCGTGCCGGTCGCGGCGGCTGCTGATGCAGAAGTGGCACCCATGGCAGCCGTACGGTTACCACCGCGCGCTGCTTCCGGCCACGCCCAATCCATACGCGCAGCCATTGCACCCGCAACGACGCCCAACATGGCCACGATGGCCACGCCAGTCCGAATCCGCTTCATGACTGCCCCTGATACGCGTCCGGGCGCTGCAATCGTGGAAGATTCCCCCGAATCTCCACGCGCCCTTCCATGGATGCGGCAAATTTAGCTTACGCAGGCCTTGGCGTCGAGTGCACTAGCGCTTGAGCAACGCAGGCCGCTTTACCGCATCGACGGCGCCAGCGGCCGCCTTCATTGCGTCCATGGCCAGCGCTTTGGCAGGGTCGCCGTGCCGGGATCGATCCCATTGCCCCAACGCGTAGGCAAGACCGACGTAACAAATCAATGCCAACAGGGCCGTCATGGCCAGTTGCTTGCGGTGCTGCTTGATGTCCATGTACTGCTTGCTTCCTTGCGAATTGTTGCGGGCTTGCATCAGGCGTGACGATCAACCCGCTTCCTCATACAACGCCGACCACGCCTGCTCGGCTTGCTCCAACGCCGCCTGCGCGCTCTGACGTTCCTTGCCCAGAGTCTCCACGCGACGCGGATCGGCATAGACCTTGGGGTCGGCCAGATCCGCATCGATGCCGGCGATCTGCTCTTCCAACTCGGTCATGCGCGCTTCGGCCTGCGCCAGCTTGTGCGGATTGGGTGGCTTCTTTGGGCCGGCCGGCTTGGGCGGCGGAGTCGGCGCGGCTTCGGCCATGCGCGTCTTGGTGCCTTGCGCAGCCGGGCGCGTACGCAGCCAGGCCGCGTATTCGTCCAAGTCGCCGTCGAAGGGCTCGACCACGCCGTCGGCGACGCGCCAGTAGGTATCGCAGACCAGGCCAATCAAGTGGCGATCATGCGAGACCATGACGATGGCGCCGTCGAAATCGCTGAGCGCTTCGGCCAAGGCTTCACGCATTTCCAGGTCGAGGTGGTTGGTGGGTTCGTCAAGCAGCAGCACGTTGGGTTGCTGCCAGGCGATCAGCGCCAGCGCCAGGCGCGCACGCTCGCCGCCGGAGAAGCCATCGACCACTTCAAAAGCGCGATCACCGGGGAAGTTCCACTTGCCCAGGAAGTCGCGGAACGACTGGGTGGAGGCATCGGGCGAGAGATCACGGAAGTGATCGATGGCCGATTGCCCTTCGTGCAGCGATTCCACCGTGTGCTGGGCGAAGTAGCCAATGCGCAGGTCCGGATGCGCGGCGCGCTCGCCGGCCAACAGCGGCAATTCACCCACCAGCGATTTCACCAGCGTGGTCTTACCGGCGCCGTTCGGGCCAAGCAGGCCGATCCGATCGCCGGCTTCCAGGCCAAAGCCGACGTTGTGCAGGATCACAGTGGGCGCCGTCGCTGCGCCTTCCGCCGGGTAACCGGCTTCGCCATGGTTGATGCGGATCAGCGAATGCGGCAGGCGGTTGGGCGGCGCGAATTCGATGCGGAACTCGCGCTCCATGCGCACCGCTTCGGTGCCGGCCAGCTTGGCCAGCCGCTTCATCCGGCTCTGCGCCTGCTTGGCCTTGCTGGCCTTGGCCTTGAAGCGATCGATGAAGGACTGCAGGTGGGCGCGTTCGGTCTGTTCCTTCTCGAACGCAATCTGCTGCTGGCGGAGTTGCTCGGCGCGCTGGCGCTCGAAGTCGGTGTAGCCGCCGGTATAGAGCTTGGCGCCGCCGCCATGCAGATGCAGGGTGTGGGTGGCGACATTGTCGAGAAACTCGCGGTCATGCGAGATCAGCAGCAGCGTGCCGGGGTACTTGAGCAGCCATTGTTCCAGCCACAACACCGCATCCAAATCCAAATGGTTGGTGGGTTCGTCGAGCAGCAGCAGGTCGCTGGGCATCATCAGTGCGCGCGCCAGGTTCAGCCGCACGCGCCAGCCGCCGGAGAACGCCGACACGGCGCGCTGGTGGGTGTCCGCCGGGAAGCCCAGGCCATGCAGCAACTTGCCGGCGCGCGCGCTGGCATCGTAGCCGCCCACTTCTTCCAGGCGGATATGCGCGGCGGCTACGGCTTCCCAGTCTTCGGCAGCCAGCGCATCGGCCTCGGCTTTCAGCGCCGCAGCGACGACCGGGTCGCCGCCGAGCACGAAGTCGATGGCCGAGTCCGGCAGCGACGGGGTTTCCTGGGCCACGCTGGCAATGCGCACCTTGCCCGGCAGATCCACATCGCCCTTGTCGGCTTCCAGCTCACCACGGATGGCCGCGAACAGGCTGGACTTGCCGGTGCCGTTACGGCCCACCACGCCCACGCGGTAACCCGCATGCAGGGTCAGATCAACATTGGACAGCAATAGCCGTTCGCCACGCCGCATGGCGAAGTTACGCAGGGAAATCATCGGGGCAGTGCCAGAAAGAGAGCCGGAGGGAATAAGCAGATAAGCAATGGTTCTGCGACAGCATTCTACCTGTTAACAAATAATTGACGTTACGTTGGTGGCGTGGCTTGCCGCGTCCCCCTCCCCGCCGTCGCTGGAGATCCCATGTCCCGTAAGGTTTCGTCGCTGTCCGCCGCCATCCTCCTGGCCCTTACCGCCCCCGCCTTCGCCCAGACCGCCCCCGTGGCCCCGCCAGGCCAAGCCCCGCAGACGCTCGACACCTTGATTGTCACCGGCACCCGGGTCAGCGACCGCACGGTGGCCGAGTCGGCCTCACCCATCGACATCATCACCTCCGAGGCCTTGCAGGCCACCGGCACCGGCGAGCTGGCCACCGCACTGGCGCGCGCCCTGCCCTCGCTCAACTTCCCCCGCCCGGCCGTGACCGACGGCACCAGCGCCATCCGCCCGGCGCAGCTGCGCGGCCTGGCCCCGGACCAGGTGCTGGTGCTGGTCAACGGCAAGCGCCGGCACACCTCCTCGCTGCTCAACGTCAACGGCAGCATGGGCCGCGGCTCGGCGCCGGTGGATCTGAACACCATCCCGATTGCCGCCATCGAGCGGGTGGAAGTGCTGCGCGACGGCGCTTCGGCGCAGTACGGCTCCGACGCCATCGCCGGCGTGGTCAACATCGTCCTCAAGGGTGCCGGTGAAGGCGGCAGCATTGGCTTCAAGGGCGGCCAGTACTCGGCCGGCGACGGCGCGCAGTACCAGCTGGCCGGCGATGTCGGGATTGCCCTGGGGGATCGCGGCTTCCTGCATATCGCCGGCCAGTTCGACGACCAGGACAGCACCAATCGCGCCGGCCCGTATGCCGGTGCCTCGCCGGGCGGCGCCAATCCGCAGCTGGGCCAGACCAAGTTCGTCTACGGCGATCCGGAAGTGGAAGCGCAGGCGGTCTCGCTCAATGCCGAGTTCAAGTTGACCGACGCCATCACCGCCTATGCGTTTGGCATCTTCGGTAACCGCGACATCACCTCCTTCGCGTTCTATCGCGCGCCGGGCGACTCGCGCAACATTCCGTCGATCTATCCGGACGGCTTCGTACCGGAGATCAACAACGTCTCCCAGGATCGCTCGCTGGTCGCCGGCCTGCGCGGTGATACTGCCGGCGGCTGGAAGTGGGATGCCAGCTACAACTACGGCTACAACCACCTGGAGTTCTTCACCCGCAACACGCTCAACACCAGCCTGGGTGCATCGAGTCCGCGTTCGTTCTATGACGGTGCGCTGGAGACCACGCAGAACATCGTCAACCTGGACGTGAGCAAGGGCTTCGATTGGGGCCTGGCCTATCCGGTGACGGTGGCCTTTGGCGCCGAATACCGCGACGAAAAGTGGAACCAGTCGCCGGGTCGGCCGGACTCGTACTACCAGTCCGGCACGTTGGCGGCTGGCGCGCAGGGCTTTGGCGGCTTCTCGCCAGCCAACGCCGGTCATTACTCGCGCCACAGCTACGCGCTGTACGCGGATCTGGAAGCCGACTTCACCAACAAATTCTCCGGCGGCGCCGCGGTGCGTTACGAGGACTACAGCGACTTTGGCAGCGAGACCTCCGGCAAGCTGTCGGCGCGCTACGCGTTCACCGATCAGGTGGCCTTGCGCGCCACCGTGGCCAGCGGCTTCCGCGCCCCGTCGCTGCCGCAGCAGCACTACACCGCGGTCACCAGCAACTTCAACGGCACGGTGTTCCTGGAGTCGGGCACGTTCCCGGTCGATCATCCGGTCGCCACCGCGCTGGGCGCCGAACCGCTGCAGCCGGAGACCTCGCTGTCCTACAGCCTGGGCCTGGTGCTGCAGCCGATTGATCGCCTGTACATCACCTTGGACGCTTACCAAATCGAAGTGGACGATCGCATCATCCTGTCCGGCAATCTGCAGGGCGCGGCGCTGGTGTCGTTGGTGTCCGCGCTGGGTTATCCGAATGTCACCAGCGTGCGCTACTTCACCAACGCCGTGGACACTCGCACGCGTGGCGTGGATCTGGTGGGTTCGTACGCGCTGCCGCTGGGCAGCGGCACGCTCAATCTGACCAGCAGCTTTGGCTACAACAAGACCGAGATCACCCACATCGCGCCCAATCCGCCGGAGCTGGAAAGCAACGGGCTGAACCTGCAACGCGTCTCGCGCGATGAGCAGGGCCGCATCGAAGAGGTGAACCCCAAGACCAAGTTCTACCTGGGCGCCACCTGGAATCTGGAAAGCTGGGACTTCAACCTGGCCACCACGCGCTACGGCGACTACACCGTACGCAACGCCAGCAGCGCCGCCAACGATCAGCGCTATGGCGATGAGTGGGTGCTGGATGCCTCGGCCAGCTACAAGCTGCAGGGCTGGACCTTCACCCTGGGTGCGGACAACCTGCTGGACAGCTATCCGGATCGCACGATCTTCGCCACCTCCAACTCGGGCCAGTTCCCGTACAGCAGCTACTCGCCGTTCGGCTTCAATGGTGCGTATGTCTACGGCCGCATCGGCTATCGCTGGTAAGCAGGCGCCAGCACAGGCGGCATGGACCCGGGCCCCGACGCTAGCGTCGGGGCCCTTGTTTTTGCCGCTGGCGTGAACATCGCACTCAGTTTTTGATTGCCAGCGTAAGCCGCATTCGGCGAAACTCGGGGTTCCCCCTGCCCACACCCGCGAGTATCGATGCATCATGACACCGACCTGATCAACATCGTCGCGGTTGGCCTGGCCCTGGCATTCGTCCTGGGCGCGCTGGCCCATAAACTGCGCCTGTCACCCCTGGTCGGTTATTTGCTCGCGGGCATTTTCGTCGGTCCTTTCACTCCTGGCTTTGTCGCCGATCAGGCGCTGGCCAACCAGCTCTCCGAACTGGGCGTGATGCTGCTGATGTTCGGTGTAGGTCTGCATTTCTCGCTGGACGATTTGCTGGAAGTCAAAGCCATCGCCATTCCCGGCGCATTGGCGCAAATCGCCGTGGCCACGCTGCTGGGCTGGGGCCTGGCCTGGGGCATGGGTTGGTCGCCGATCAATGGATTCGTGTTCGGCCTGGCGCTGTCGGTAGCCAGCACGGTGGTGCTGCTGCGGGCAATGGAAGATCGGCGTTTGCTTGATACCCAGCGCGGACGCATCGCGGTGGGCTGGCTGGTGGTCGAAGACCTGGCGATGGTGCTGGCCTTGGTGCTGCTGCCGGCGCTGGCCGATGTGTTTGGCAAGGGCCAGCAAGCCGAGGAAGGCGTGTTTGGCGTGATTGTGGTGGCGATTGCCTGGACGCTGGTCAAGCTGGGCCTGTTCGTGGCGGTGATGCTGGTGGTCGGGCGGCGGGTGATTCCGTGGACCTTGGAAAAGATCGCCGCCACCGGTTCGCGCGAGCTGTTCACCCTGTCGGTGCTGGCGATCGCGCTGGGCGTGGCGTTTGGATCGGCCACCCTGTTTGGCGTGTCGTTCGCGCTGGGCGCGTTCTTTGCCGGCATGCTGCTCAATGAATCCGAGCTCAGCCAGAAGGCGGCGAATGACTCGCTGCCGCTGCGTGACGCCTTCGCCGTGTTGTTTTTCGTCTCGGTGGGCATGCTGTTTGATCCCAGCATCCTGATCGAGCACCCCTGGCAGGTGCTGGGCACCTTCCTGATCATCGTGGTCGGAAAGTCGCTGGCGGCCTTTGTGATCGTGCGGATGTTCGGCCATCCCACCGGCACCGCGCTGACCATTTCGGTCAGCCTGGCGCAGATCGGCGAGTTCTCCTTCATCTTGGCGGCGCTGGGCGTGAGCCTGGATCTGCTACCGCAGACCGGGCGCGATTTGATCCTGGCCGGCTCGTTGTTGTCGATCATCGCCAACCCGTTCCTGTTCTCCTGGCTGGATGGCTGGCAGCGCAAGCAGGAAGCCAAGGCACCGCAGCCGATCGCACCGGAACCGGCGCCCGGCCCCTCGCTGGATGTGCAAGACCACGCCATCATCATTGGCTACGGCCGGGTCGGCAGTGCGCTGGCGCAGGTGCTGCGCGATCGCGGCGTGCCTTTGATCGTGATCGACGACAACGGCGATCACGTGGCGCGCGCGCATGCGGCGGGCATACCGGCCATCCGCGGCAGCGCGGCGGCCGATCGCGTGCTGGCCGAAGCGCATCCGGAGCGGGCCAAGATTGCGGTGCTCGCCATCCCGCAGCCGCTGGAAGCCGGCGAGGCCATCGCCAAGCTGCGCGCCATCAATCCCGGCCTGACCTTGCTGGCACGCGCACACAGCGATGCCGAAGTGCGTCACCTGCTGGAACACGGTGCCGACGGCGCCGTGCTGGCCGAACGCGAGCTGGCGTTCTCGCTGGCGGAAATGGTGATGGCGACGCCGCCTTATCGGGCGCTACGCGCCTGATAGGTCAAGCATGTCCGGGCGCTACGCGCCTGATATGCTGGCACGGATGGGCTGCAACGGCCCATCCAACAACCTGGGGAGCAATACATGAGCAAGTGGGGAAGACTTGTCATGCTGGCGTCATTCCTGTTTGCCGCGCACAGTGCGTCGGCGCAGGAAGCGGCTACCGGCAGTTTGTTGGTGAACGTGCAAACCTTCACCAGTGAAAAGGAACTACCGAAGAAGGTGCAAAAGCAATTGGCCAGCGGCGGCCTGGAATGGGGCGTCAAGGATCAGCAATTGGTGTTTTCCATGGTCAACAAGCGCTTTGTGGATTTCCCGCTCAGCCATATGACCCGCTATGGGCAGTCCGAAACCTTGACGTTGCCGGCCGGCACTTACCAGATCACTGGTATCGGCCTGGAAATGACCACCTCTTTCAGCATCGACAAGATTCTGGAAAAGGGCGCCTTCGTCAACGAGAACGTCCTGAGCTTCACCATCGAGCCCGGCAAGACCACCACGCTGAACATCCAGCCGGTGATCTACAAGGATGCGACCTTCGCGGTGAACTTCTGGATGCCCACGCTCAACGCGCAGGCCAAGAATGAAGCCGGTGAGAGTGCGCAGGTGCCGCTCAATACGCGCGGGCCGAGCTCCATTGCCTGGCCCGCTTATCGCGGCCCGCTGAAGTTTGTCAGCAACTGATCGATCGCATCGGCGGGGCAGCGCGGCTGCTCCGCCGGTGCTCGCTCAAGGCAGGCTCAGCTCTCGCGGCAGCGCATTGGCCAGCACTTCCGACAGCGGCAACGGCGGCGAGTAGAGATCGCCCTGCACCCAGTCCACGTCCAGCTCGCGCAGGCATTCGGCAGTGATGCGGTCTTCGACGAACTCGGCCACGGTCTCGGCGCCAAACACGCCCGCCACCGCTACTGTCGCCTGCACCAACGCGTAGTCGCTGCCACGCTGGGCGACGTTGCGGATGAAGGAGCCGTCGATCTTGATGATGTCCACCGGCAGTTCCTTCAAGCGCGCAAAGCTCTGCATGCCGGTGCCGAAATCATCGATGGCCACCTGGCAGCCACGCGCGCGCAGATCGCGCAGCAAGCGGCTGGCCAGCGCGGTGCTGGAAATGGCCGCGGTCTCGGTGACCTCGAAGCACAGCGCCGTCAACGGCAGCGGCGAGTCGGCCAGCAAGGTGCGCAGCTCAATCTGGAAGCTCATCGAGGCCAGGCTTTGCCCGGTCAGGTTGATCGCGATGCGCTCGCAGTAGGGCAGCGCTTCCGGATAACGACGCAGTTGCCGGAACAGCGCGCGAATCACCGCCAGATCCAGTTCCGCACCACGACCGGCCGCTTCGATGGGGCGCATGAAGCGCGCGGGCGGAATCAACCGGCCTTCGTCATCGCGCAGGCGGCACAGCACTTCGCCGGAGATGGTGCCATCGACTTCGTCAGCGCTGGCGCGCCGGCGGATGGGCTGGAAGTACAACACCAGGCGCTCATTGCGCAGGCAGGACAGCGCCAATGCCGCATCCGACATCTGCTGGCGATGCGAGTCGCGCAGGCGGTCGTCATTCAAGTCGCTGTAGCGCGGCAGCACTTCGCCATGCTGGCGCGCATCAAAGGCCAGGTGCGAGGCGGTCAGCAACGCGGCATCGACGGTGTCGGCCGGCGAGGTCGACAGCGAGGCCACGCCCAGATACGGCAACAGCCGCACCGGTTGATCCTCGGCATGGAACTCGGCGTGTTCCACTCGCACCACCAGCCGTTCCCAGATGTCATCGTCGCTGTGGTTCAACGGCACCACAGCAAACTGTCCGGTGCCCAGGTAATAGACATCAGCCAGATCCGACAGCCGTGCGGCGATGGCTTCCATTACCTTGGCCTGGGTGTCCAGGCCGAAACCGGTCAGCAGCGTGTCGGCTTGATCCAGCAGCAAGAAACCGAGTTCGCGTCGCGCCGGCGGCGTGTTACGCATGCGTTGCCGCAGCGCGCGCAGATTGGGCAGGC
>Ga0160448_100220_pt1 | contig 23440 bp, 20 predicted proteins | sample HID1973M_E1MG_FD_108269 | JGI IMG/M metagenome (GOLD analysis project Ga0160448, IMG submission 108269) | Enriched mosquito-associated microbial communities from UW Madison campus, WI, USA - HID1973M_E1 MG | ecosystem: Host-associated > Arthropoda: Insects > Digestive system > Unclassified ...
GATGAAGTCGCCCAGGTGCGAATCTTCGTCGTCGCCAATCGGAGTCTCCATCGAGATGGGCTCCTTGGCGATCTTCATGACCTTGCGGATCTTGTCCTCGGGCATGTCCATTTCCTTGGCCAGCTCCTCCGGCGTGGCCTCGCGGCCGTATTGCTGGAGCATCTGGCGGGAAATGCGGTTGAGCTTGTTGATGGTCTCAATCATGTGCACCGGGATACGGATGGTGCGCGCCTGATCCGCAATGGAGCGGGTGATCGCCTGGCGAATCCACCAGGTGGCGTAGGTCGAGAACTTGTAGCCGCGACGGTATTCGAACTTGTCGACGGCCTTCATCAGGCCGATGTTGCCTTCCTGGATCAGATCCAGGAACTGCAGGCCGCGGTTGGTGTACTTCTTGGCAATGGAGATCACCAGACGCAGGTTGGCCTCGACCATTTCCTTCTTGGCCTTGCGCGCCTTGGCTTCGCCATAGGCCATGGTGCGGCTGATTTCCTTGATCTCGGTGAGCGGCAGGTGCATCGCGGTTTCGATGGCGATGGTGGCTTCCTGCTCGGCGACGATCTGATCCTTCACTTCGCGCAGGCCCGAGGACCACTTCTGCTTGCGCTTGAGGACTTCATCCACCCAACCCAGGTTGGTCTGGTTGCCTTCCCAGGCGCGCAGGAAATCCTTGCGCGGCATCTTGGCGATGTTGGCCGACAGATGCATGACGCGGCGCTCGTGGTCCTTGATCTCGCTGACCACGTCGCGCAGCTTGCGGACCAGGTTGTCGGTTAGCGCCAGCGGCAGCTTGAGGGTGACGAAGACTTCGGCCATCTCGGTGCGGATCTTGCCGACCGCCTTGTTGTCCACGCCGCCCTTGGCGTAGGCCTTCTTGAACTTGGAATAGCCGTCGGCCAGCGCCGTCATGCGGCGGGCCACTTCTTCCGGATCCGGACCGGTGGGCGCGGCTTCTTCGGCCTCGTCGCCGGCTTCCTCTTCTTCGTCCTCGGCTTCGGCATCGGCATCGGCGGCTTCGACCGGGGCCGGCACTTCTTCCACCGGCTCCTCGATGTCGTTGAAGCCGACCACGACTTCAGCCAGGCGCTTCTTGCCGCCCTTGTGCAGTTCGTACTCTTCCAGCAGCAGTTCAATCGACCACGGGAAGTTGCCCAGCGAGGCTTGCACCTGGCCCAGGCCTTCTTCGATGCGCTTGGCGATGGCGATTTCGCCTTCGCGGGTCAGCAGCTCGACCGTACCCATCTCGCGCATGTACATGCGCACGGGGTCGGTGGTGCGGCCACCTTCGGTGTCGAGCGAGGTCAGCGCGGCGGCGGCTTCTTCGGCCGCGGTTTCGTCGACTTCGCGACCACCGGTGTTGCCGTCGCTCAGCAGCAGGGTTTCAGCGTCAGGAGCTACTTCATGGACGTCGATGCCCATGCCGTTGATCATGCCGATGATGTCTTCGATCTGTTCCGGGTCGACCAGGTCGTCCGGCAGGTGATCGTTGACTTCGGCGTAGGTCAGGTAGCCCTGCTCAAGACCCTTGCTGATCAGCAACTTGATTTCAGATTGTTGGGCAGGACGTTCGTTGGCCATGGAGGTTGCGCCACCGGGAAGAAGAGAGGAGGAACCTAGTATTATACCAGCCCGGCCACTCCCCTGCCCCGGCAAAGCAGGGGGAAGCACGGTATTGCTACCCCAAACGTCAGGGTCGCAGCAGGAAGGTCACGGGCCCGTCGTTGACGAGACTGACCACCATATGGGCGCCAAAGCGGCCCGTTTCCACCCCTGGCGGGTGCTTTTCACGACAGATTTCGACCAGGCGGGTAAATCCGCGTTCAGCCTCGGCCGGCGGCGCCGCCGTGGTGAAGCTGGGTCGCATGCCCGAGCGGGTGTCGGCGGCCAGGGTGAACTGGCTGACCAGCAGCAGGCCGCCACCGGTATCGGCCAGCGAACGGTTCATCCGCCCGGCCTCGTCGGCAAAGACCCGGTAGCCCAGCAGACGCTCGGCCATGCGCTGCAACTGGGCTTCGGTATCGCCCGGTTCCACCGCCACCAGCGCCAGCAGGCCCGGGCCGATGGCGCCGACCAGTTCATCATCCACAGTGACCGAGGCCTGGCTGACCCGCTGGATAAGAGAGAGCATGCGGGCATGCTCCGGTTCGAGCCGGCCAAGGTCAACCGCTAGACTGCGCGGCATGAAGCCGCAGACCCTTGCCCATGCCTTGTACTGGTTCACCGCCAAGCTGATGCGCCTGCCGTGGTCGTGGCTGATGGCGCTGGCCGACGGCCTGGCCTGGCTGTGGCGGCGGACCGATGCGCGCGAAAGCCGGGTGGCCTGGCGCAACCTGGAACTGGCCTATCCCGAGCTGCTGCCAAGCGAACGCCAGGCCATGCACCAGGCGATCCTGCGCAGCACCACCCGCCAGGTGATGGAGACGCTGCGCTTCTGGACCCGGCCGCACGCCGAGAACCTGGCCCTGCTGCGTCGCAGCCATGGCGTGGGGTTGTTCGATCAGGCCGTGGCCGCAGGCCGCCCTGTGCTGATTGCCGCGCCGCACTTTGGCAACTGGGAGCTGCTCAACCAATGGCTGGCCGACCGCGGGCCGTTTGCCTTTGTCTATCGGGTGCCGGAGTCGCCGGTCGGCGATGCCTTCCTGCTGCGCGCGCGCGGGGCCGACACCATCACCCAGGTCCGCGCCGAGGGCGCGGCCGTGCGCCAGTTGTGGAAGCGGCTGAAGGAAGGCGGTGTGGTCGCGATCCTGCCCGACCAGCAACCCAAGGCCGGCGATGGCGAGTTCGCGCCGTTCTTTGGCGTGCAGGCTTTGACCATGACCCTGCTCTCACGCCTGGCCGAGCGCACCAACGCGGTGGTCTTGTTTGCCTGGTGCGAGCGCATCGGGCCAGGGCCGGATTTTTCCCTGCACTTTGAACCGGCGCCCGCAGCCATCGCCGACGCCGATGCCAGCGTGGCCGTGACCGCGCTCAATGCAGGCGTGGAAAAAATCGCGCGCCGCGATCCCGCGCAGTATCAGTGGACCTATAAACGCTATACGCTGCGGCCAGCGGGGAGTGGCGAAGAGAATCCTTACTGAGGAGCGCCCGTACTGAGGAGGCTCCTGGCCACTGACCCCCAAGGATGACATCGCAATTAAAAAGGGGACGACGATGCGTGCAGGGTGGGTGTTGTGGGGTTTGCTGGCGATGGCGCCGGCGCAGGCCGATGATTTGGCCGAGATGAATGCGGTCAGCAAGACCTGGGATCGCTATGCGGAGCTGAGCCATGCCGACAAGGTCGAAAGCGTCGACCTGCTGGCTGCTTCCAGCCTGGCCCATTTCGGTTTCCTGCGCGATGCCGCGTTGTATGCCTCCACCGATCAGCTGCGCCGCATTCCCTCCGCCGATCGCATGATCGTGTACGTGCTGCGCGCCACCCAGTCCGATGAAAAGCTCAAGGCGCTGGATGATCGTGCGGTTGCCCGCCTATGCATGGAAAGCGGCTGGGCCGGTGTGCAATCCGAGGAAGGCGAGCCACTGCTGAGCCTGAGCCACGTGACCGTGATGGGCGATATCGCCGTCAGCGAAGTGGCGCCGCCCACCGAAGCGCAGTTCCAATTCGGCCCGGACTTCGTGCGCGAAGGCCAGGCTTGGAAATACCGCTTTGAATCGATGGTGCCCGACGCTTCGGTCCTGCTGGACCAGGCTATCAAGCAATCCGGCGCCAGCACGGAGCAGGTTTTCCAGATGGCGCTGGCGCAGGTGCTCAAGTCCGAAGACCCGCCCAGCCTGGCCGCACTGGATCGTGCGCTGCTGGACGATGCCAACGCGCGGGTCCGTTTGAACGAGCAGTGGCCGCAGTACGACCTGGCTTACGAACGCCGCATCGCCGCGGTGGCGCAGAAGGCCAAGGAAGGCGACAGCTTTGCCGAACTGGTGTACGGCACGCTGCAGCTCGGCGGCTCCTTGCCGCGCTGGGTCAGCAAGGACGAAACCGCCGGCCTGGCCCTGCTGGAAAAATCCAGCAACGCTGGCAATGCCCGGGCCGCCGAAGTCGTGGTGTCGTATCTGTCATACGACTCCAAGCAACTGGACGATGCACGCCTGCGTCGGCTGACCCCGCACCTGCAGCGCGCGGCCAATGGCGGCAACGCGGCCTCGATGGAAATGCTGGGCGGCTTCTACTTCGCCGGCGAAGGCGGCCTGGCCATGGATTGCGTGCAGGCCGCGCAATGGCAGGCGCGTGCCGAAGAAGCCGGCTCCAAGACCGCACGCAACGATCTGGTGTGGACCTGGGCGACCTGTCCGCTGGCCGAACAACGCAACCCGGCCAAGGCGATGGAACTGGCCGCGCACATGATCAAGCAGCAGGACACGCTGGAAGCGCCCGAGCTGGATACGGTCGCCGCCGCGCTGGCCGCCGCGGGCCGCTTTGAGGAAGCGGTCAAGTTCCAGCAGTTGGCAATCGACAAGACCAAGGCCGAAGCGCAGACCCAGCGCAACCTGAGCCATCGGCTCAAGCGCATGCAGGCGCGTTTGAACGACTACAAGAAGGGCCGCCCGTTTGTGCAGAACGTGGACGTGTTTGCCGAGATGCGCGCGGGTCGTTACTGATGAGCATCGAGCCGCCAGATCTGCCAACCCCCGTCGCCACGCCCGCCGAGGAAGGTTGGCAGGCGCTGCCTGCGCGTGGCGGCTGGGTGGCGGCGTTGGGTGGCGCGATCAGTGCGGCTTTTCCGTTCGCCGGCATCGGTTTTGTGCTGGCGCACGTGACCGGCTGGCTGTCACCCTGGCTGGCGGTGCCTTTGCTGCTGCTGGTGGGCGCGTTGATCGGTGCGTGGTTCGCCTGGCGCCGCCATCGCCGGCTGCGCTGGCGACTGGATGACACCGGCTTTGCGGTGCGTCGTGGCAACTGGTGGCAGAGCGAATCACACGTGCCAATCTCGCGCGTGCAGCATCTGGATCTCAAGCGCGGGCCGATTGAACGCAGCCTGGGCCTGTCCACGCTGGTGGTGCACACGGCCGGATCGCGCCTGGCCACGGTCAGCGTATCGGCACTGGACGCACAGGATGGCGAGCGTCTGCGCGATCGCCTGGCGCGCCAGCTGGATAGCGACGACGCACTGGGATGAGTGACGCCAGTAGCCCCGTGCGCGAACACCGGCTGCATCCGTGGTCGTGGTTGTTCGTGCTGATCCAGCAGCTCAAGCAGTTCATCTTTCCGCTGATCGTGCTGGTGTTCTTTGGCGCGCGCAGCGGGCGCGATGAGTGGTGGCAGACGATGGGCCCGGTCATCGCCATGGTGGTGCTGGTGCTGATCGCCATTGCCCGCTACTTCACCTACCGCTATCGCATAGGCGAGGACGGACTGACCATCCGCAGCGGCTGGCTGGAGCGCAGCGTGCGCGAGATTCCGTTTGCGCGCATCCACAACGTGGGCATCAAGCAGACCCTGTTGCACCGGCTGTTTGGCGTGGCCGAGGTGCGATTGGAATCGGCCGGCGGGCAGAAGCCGGAAGCAGAGATGCGCGTGCTCAGCCTGGCGGCGGCGGCGGATTTGGAAGATGTCATCCGTCATCGCGGTCGCCGCGAGGTCGCCTCGGTTGCCGCTGACGGTGCGCCGCCTGTGCCGGCTGCGGCCGCCGCGGCCGACACCACCCTGCTCAGCCTGCCATTGGGCGAAGTGCTGCGGCTGGGGCTGATCTCCAATCGCGGCATGATCATCGTGGCGGCGGGCTTTGGCGCGCTTTGGCAGGTCTTTCCCGAGCGCCAGCTCACCAACACCATGATCGCCGGCGGCCGTCAGGCCTTCGGTTACGCCACCCACGCGCATTGGACCTGGCTGCAGACCGGCTTGGTTGGCTTGAGCCTGATCGCTGTGTTCCTGCTGGCCACGCGGCTGCTGTCCATTGGCCAGACCCTGCTGCAGTACTACGGTTTCCGGCTCAGCGAATCCGGTGAGCGCATCACCGTCGAGCGCGGCCTGCTGGCGCGGCTGCGCACCAGCGTGGTCCGCCGGCGCATCCAGTCCTGGACACTGCACGAAGGGGTGATGCATCGCTTGCTGGGCCGGCGCAGCCTGCGCGTGGATACGGCGGTGGCCAGCCGCGGCGACGGCGGTGAGGAGCGCAGCCTGAAAGTACTCGCACCGGTGGCCACGCCCGACACGGTGGATGCGCTGGTGCAACACGTCTTGCCGGACGCCTGGCCGCCATCGCACTGGCAGACCTGGCCGGGCCAGGCCGGGTGGCGTTTGTGGTGGCCGCGCGCGGCATGGGCTATCGCGCTGGCGCTGCTGGCGCAGCATTGGCTCGGCGCTTGGGGCTGGTTGATCCTGGCCTGGTTGCCGCTGGCGGCCTTCGCCGTTCACCAGCAGGTGCGACGCGCCGGCCACGCCATCGGCACCCAGATCATCAGCGTGCGTGGCGGTTGGTGGTCGCGCTGGTGGCGCTTTGCCGAGATCGACAAGCTGCAGGCCCTGCGCCTGACCCAGTCACCGATTGATCGCTGGTGCGGCACCGCCACGCTGTGGCTGGACACCGCCGGCGACAGCGGCTTCAAGCCGCCGCTGCGGTTGCGCTTCCTGCCGCTGGATCAGGCGCGTTCGCTCTACGCGGACCTGGGCCGTGCCCTGGCCCACCGTCGCTTGCGCTGGTAGTCGCTAGGTTCGCGCTGCCGGGCCCCAGTAACCCAGGTCCTTGCGGATCTGCAGCGCGCGCACCCAGCCGCCAAAAGGCTTGCGCGCCAGCGGGCCCAGATCGCCGGCAAGCAGGCGATCGGTGGCGCGAATGACGCGCTCTGACGAGCGCCCATCACGATACGGATGGATGGCTTCGGCGTAGGTATCCAGCGCTGCGACCAGCGCCGGTTCCGGTGAAAACGCGCGCGCCAGCATCGCCGGCAGCTGCGCCGGCTCCTGGAAATCGATCATGTGCGGCTTGGGCGCGCGGTTGCGGAAGGTCACCACCGGCTTGCGCTGGACGATGAACTCGCTGACCACCGAGGTGGTGTCGGCCAGCAGGACATCGGCAGCGCGTTCGGCGCTGACCAGCTCCTCGGTTTCAACAAAGGCCGCGTTGGCTCCGGCCAGCGCGCGGTAGCGTTCGAACAACTCCGGCGCACACTTGGGATGCAAGGTCAGCAGCCAATAGCGGTCACCGCGCGCCACTTCCTCGGCAATGGCCGCATGCAGGTGCGGCGCGGCGCTCAGGCGTTCGGTAAAGGTGGAGGCGAACAGCACTACCGGTCGGCCGCCGGCCGCCGCGCGCAAGGCGTCAGCGCGCGCATCGCTGGGCGCAAACAACGGGTCCAGTTTGGGCCAGCCGGTTTCCACCACCTTGAAGTGATGGGCGTGCGCGGCCAGCGACTGGAACGGCGCGGTCGTGGCCGGGCCTTGCGTGCAATACAGATCGAACATGCCGCGCACACGGAAGTGGCCGCGATTGTCTGCGCGCTTTTCCACATTGAAGCCATGGAACAGCTGCACCTTGGGGCCGGAGACAAAGCCCGGCACCCAGTTGGCGGCGCTGAACACCGCACGCGGACGCAGGGCCACGGCCTCGCTGGCGGTGTGGATCATCCGCGCGTTGGGCAGGTGGGCATCGCTGGCCCCATCGACGAACCAGGCATGCACGCCATGCCCGCCGGCTTGCAGCGCATCCGCCAGCGGCTGCAAGATGGGCAGCGCATAACGTTCGGTTGCAAACAACAGGTACTCCGCCATTAACGCCTCCTCGCCCGCGCGGGTGCCGGTTTCGGCCTGCATTATCACGTTTAACGAAGCCGACCGTATCGGTGACTGCCTGGCGTCACTGGCGTTCTGCGATGACATCGTGGTGGTGGACTCGCAGTCCACCGATGCCACGGCCGCCATTGCCGAGGCGGCCGGTGCGCGCGTACTGCAGCGACGCTTTGACGGCTTCCGCAGCCAGAAGCAGTTTGCCGTGGAGCAGGCGCGCCACGACTGGGTGCTGTGCCTGGATGCGGACGAGCGGGTGGACGCCACCCTGCGCGCTTCCATCGAGCAAGCGCGGGCGGGCGGTTTCGCCCAGGCTGCCGGCTATCGTTTCGCCCGCCTGTCGGACTACTTCGGTCGCTTCCTGCGCCATGGCAATGCTTACCCGGATCGGGTGCTGCGCCTGTTTGATCGCCGCCGCGGCGGCTGGCGCGGCAAGCGCGAAGTGCATGAGGCCGCCAGCGTCGACGGTGCCGTCCTCACCCTGGCCGGCGATCTCATCCACTATCCGTACCGCTCGCTGGAACAGCAGCTGCTCAAGACCCAGCGCTATGCGCGGATGATGGCCGAGCACGACTTCGCGCGTGGCAAGCGCGCCACGCTCGGCAAGCTGATTCTGTCGCCGGCCTGGCGTTTCTGGCGCGGCTACCTGCTGCGCGGCGGATTCCTGGATGGTTGGCACGGCCTGGTCTATGCCTATGTGCGTGCCAACTACGTGCGCCAGAAGACCATCATGCTGTGGCTGTTGCAGAACGGCCAAGCGGTGGCGACTCCGCCACCGACCCACGACCAACAGGGCTGACCCATGTGCGGAATTGCCGGCGCCTGGTCGCCCAGTGCGCGTGACCGCGCGGACTCGTTGCATGCGCTGGGCAAGCGCATGGGCCAGGCGATCGCCCATCGCGGACCGGACGATGCCGGTACCTGGGTCGATGAGAACGCCGGCCTGATGCTCTCGCATCGACGTCTGTCGATTGTCGACCTCAGTCCGGAAGGCCACCAGCCGATGGTCTCGGCCGACGGCCGCTGGGTCATCGCCTTCAATGGCGAGATCTACAACCATGGCGAACTGCGGCGCGAGCTGATTGCGCTGGGTCACAGCTTCCGCGGCCATTCCGATACCGAAGTGCTGCTGGCGGCGGTGGCGCAGTGGGGCGTGCGTGCGGCGTTGGAGCGCGGCAACGGCATGCTGGCATTGGCGATCTGGGATCGCCGCCAGCGCGAGCTGTGGCTGGCACGGGATCGCGTCGGCAAGAAGCCGCTGTACTACGGCTGGAGCAAGGACGGCACGCTGGTGTTTGGCAGCGAGCTGTCCGCGCTGCGCGCGCATGCCGGCCTGGAGGCCACGGTCAATCCGGATGCGCTGGCCCTGCTGCTGCGCCTGGACTACATCCCGGCGCCCTATTCCATCCTGCGCGGTGTGCACAAACTTCAGGCCGGTGCCTTGCTGCGGCTGGACGCCGGGCAATGGCAGGCCGGCGCGGGCGCGCATGATCCGCACCGCGACCAGCAACGCTGGTGGGATGCCCGCCAATGCCAGGAAGCGGCGATTGCACGCGGCTTCGACGGTGACGAGAGCCAGGCGCTGGACGCACTGGACGCGCTGCTGCGCGATGCGGTGGGCCTGCGCATGGAAGCCGATGTGCCCTTGGGTGCGTTCCTGTCCGGCGGTACCGACTCATCCTTGGTCACCGCCTTGATGCAGGCGCAATCTGCACGCCCGGTGCGCAGCTTCTCGATTGGCTTTGACAACGTGGTGCACGACGAGAGCGCGCATGCGGCAGCCGTGGCCCGTCACCTGCAGACCGATCACACCGAGCTGCGGGCCGATGGCCAGGCCGCGCTGGCGCTGGTGCCGAAGATGGCGCAGATCTTCGACGAGCCCTTCGCCGATTCCTCGCAGCTGCCCACCGCCCTGCTCTGCCAGCTGGCGCGTCAGCACGTGACGGTGGCGCTGTCCGGCGACGGCGGTGACGAGTTGTTCTACGGCTACGGCCGCTATGCGCGGGCGCTGCGCAATGAAGCCTTGGCGCAGCGCCTGCCTCGCCGGCTGCTGGCCCGACTGGCCGGCGAACCCGGCGAGCGCGCGCGGCTGGGCGGCCTAGCCGCTTTGCGTGGGGAACTGGGCGCGGTCGACCTGCAGGCGGTCGCGCGCAACCGCATCAGCCGCTGGCGCCGGCCGGAAACCGTGATCCGCGGCGCCCGTCGCGTGCTCACCGCCTACGACGATCCGGCCGCGCTGCCGCGCAATGGCACCCCCGCCGATGCGCTGATGGCGCTGGACTTCGCCTGCTACTTGCCCGAGGACATCCTGACCAAGGTCGACCGCGCCAGCATGGCGGTGGCGCTGGAGGCGCGCGCGCCCCTGCTGGACTGGCGGGTGGTGGAGTTCGCCTGGTCACTGCCGTTGTCGATGAAAAGGCGCGGCGACACCCTCAAGCACCTGCCCAAACAGCTGTTGGGCCGCTACCTCCCCGAATCCCTGGTGGTTCGCCCCAAGTCCGGCTTTGGCGCACCGGTCGGCGACTGGCTGCGCGGCCCGCTGCGCGAATGGGCCGAGTCACAACTGGACGAGCGCCGTCTGCGCGAAGAAGGCCACTTTGACGTGGCCACCATCCGCGGGCTGTGGGAGGAGTTCCTGGGCGGCCAGCGCAAGTGGCATACCCATTTGTGGGGCATCTTGATGTTCCAGGCATGGCGGGAGTCGCAATTACGCTAGGCCATACCCTGGCTGCCTGAATCGACTGGTTCAGGCTTGGGGGTTCGCAGCGAATATGACTTCACGGACAATAGGCTCCACCGCTTTGGCCCCCACCGCGCGGACCCTACCCTGGCCGAGATCCCTGCTGCATGAAGCGAATCCTTGTTACCGGCGGCGCCGGCTTTCTTGGCTCACACCTGTGTGACCGTTTGATCAAAGACGGCCAGGATGTGTTGTGCGCCGACAATTTCTTTACAGGTAGCAAGCGCAACGTCGCGCATCTGCTCAACCACCCCTATTTCGAATTGATGCGTCACGACGTGACCTTCCCCTTGTATGTGGAAGTGGACCGCATCTTCAACCTGGCCTGCCCGGCATCGCCGGTGCACTACCAGCACGATCCGGTGCAGACCACCAAGACCAGCGTGCACGGCGCCATCAACATGCTGGGCCTGGCCAAGCGCCTGGATGCGCGCATCCTGCAAGCCTCCACCAGCGAGGTGTACGGCGATCCGGAAGTGCATCCGCAACAGGAAGGCTATTGGGGTCGGGTCAATCCGATCGGCCTGCGCAGCTGCTACGACGAAGGCAAGCGCTGCGCCGAAACGCTGTTCTTCGATTATTTCCGCCAGCACGAGCTGGACATCAAGGTCGTGCGCATCTTCAACACCTACGGCCCGCGCATGCACCCCAATGATGGGCGCGTGGTCAGCAACTTCATTGTGCAGGCGCTCAAGGGCCAGGACATCACCATCTATGGCGATGGCAGCCAGACCCGCAGCTTTTGCTACGTCGATGACTTGATCGAAGTGATCGTGCGGATGATGGATACCGAGCGCGGCTTCACCGGCCCGGTCAACATCGGCAACCCCGGCGAGTTCACCATGCTGGAACTGGCCGAGATGGTGCTGCGCCTGGTGGGCGGCAAATCCAAGTTGGTGTTCCAGCCATTGCCTTCCGATGATCCCAAGCAGCGCCAGCCGGATATCGCGCTGGCCAAGTCCAAACTGGGCTGGGAGCCCAAGGTGGCGCTGGAAGACGGCCTGAAGGAAACCATTGCCTACTTCCGCAAGTTGCTGAGCGAAGACACCAGCGCATGACCAGCTTCGCCGTCGTCATCACCAACTACAACTATCGGCCTTACGTGGTCGAGGCGGTGGACAGCGCGCTGGCGCAGACCCATGCGCCCGTGCAGGTGCTGGTCGTGGACGATGGATCCACCGACGGTTCGCGCGATCTGCTCAGCGAGCGCTACGGCCAGGATTCGCGCGTGAGCCTGTTGTACGGCGAGAACGGTGGCCAGTTGGTGGGCTTCCAGCGTGGCGTGGCGCAGGCGCAAGCCGACGTGGTCGCCTTCCTGGATGCCGACGATCGTTGGGAGCCGCGTTACCTGGAACAACTTGCGGCGCTGTACGGCGCGCGCAAGGACGTCGATTTTGTTTTCAGCGATCTGCAGGTGTTTGGCGATCACAGCGAACGCATGCTGTTCGAGGACGCCAGCACGCCGGTGGATCTGGGCTTTACCGCCATCAGCACCTACATCCTGCAGCCCTGGTATGGCGCGCCCACCTCGGCGCTGTCCATGCGGCTGCGCTGGGCGCAGGACACGCTTGATCTGCCGGCCTCGTTCGGCAAGGCCTGGCGGCTGTGCGCCGACGCCTGCCTGGTGCATGGCGCCAGCATCCTGGGTGCGCGCAAGTACTACCTGCCCACCGGCTGCGTGGGCTACCGCTCGCATGGCAAGAACGGTTGGTACGCCACCCGTCGCGATCCGGTCTCGCTGTACCGCAACCGCATGCGCAACCACGGCATCATCCGCCACTACGCGCAGCGCGCAGGCATGGATGCCAGCTGCGTGGATCACAGCAAGTACGAGTACCGCACCAAGCCGGCACCGTCCAAGCAGGAACGCAAGCGTTATGCGACCCTGGCCTTGCGTGGCGAGTCGCCGTGGTGGAAGCGATACGAACGCGCGCTGGGCATCTGGGCCGGCCGTCGTCGAGGCAGGAAACCGGAATGAGCGCCGGCGCCGCCCTGCATCCGGCTTCGGTCAGCGTGGTTGTAACAACCTACAACTGGCCTGAAGCATTGGAAAAAGTGTTGCAGGGCCTGGCGCGGCAAACCCGCCTGCCGGACGAAGTAATCGTCGCCGACGACGGCTCCGGCGAAGCCACCCGCCAGCTGCTGCAACGCGTGGCACGCGACTATCCGGTGCCGTTGCGACACAGCTGGATCCCGGATGAGGGTTTTCGTGCGGCGCTCTCGCGCAATCGCGGCATTGCCGCCGCCAGCGGCGACTATCTGATCATGATGGACGGCGACATGGTGCCGCATCCGCGCTTCATCAGTGATCATCTGGCCGCTGCGCGGCCGGGCATGTTTGTCCAGGGCATGCGAGTACTGACCAATGAAGAAGGACGCGATCGCCTGCTGGCCGCCGCGCGTCCGCAATGGGGTTTCTTCGACGCCGGCATCAAGCGTCGCCGGCACACCTTGCGGGTGCCGTTGCTGGCGCGTGTATGGGGGCGGCTGAGCCGCGGCGATTCGGTGGACGCGATCAAGACCTGCAACCAGGGCTGGTGGCGACACGATCTGCTCGCACTCAACGGCTTTGACGAGCGTTACGAGGGCTGGGGTCGGGAAGACAAAGACTTGGCCGTCCGCGCCGTGCATGCCGGACTGCAGCGCAAGTCATTGCGCTTTGCCGGCCTGGCCGCGCACCTGTACCACCGCGAACGCCACGACGGCGAAACCAGTCCCAACGATCATCTGCTGGCGCAGACCCTGCGCAATCCCACCGCGCGCAACAGCGCTGGACTGGATCGGCATGTGCAGGAGTTCGCGCGCGCTCCGCTGCCGGATCTGCGCGGTTAGTCGCGATGCAATGTTAGTTGTCAGAGCCCAATGAGTGCTTCTAGGGTCGACCTGCCCGTTTGAGGAGGCGTACCCATGAAGACTGCGCGATCGAGTTTGTCTGCGGCACTGGCGTGTGTGGCGATGATGACTGTCTACCCGGCCACGGCACAGACGCCCTGGCTGGAGTACGGCATCCTCAACAAATCCGACTCACAGCATTGTGTAACCCTGCAGGCGGATCCCGGACGTCCGGCCGCCACGGCGACGGTTGGACTGCAGGCGTGTGCCATCGAGGCGGTGCAGGGGTCGCAGGCCTGGGGCTGGATCAAAGTGGACCGCAAGGGAGTCAAGAGCGTCGACACCTATGCGTTTCAGAATGTCCTGGCCAAGACCTGCATCGCAGTGGAAGCGGGGTCCAAATCCAACCGGGCCCGGTTGGTGGCCGCAGCCTGCAACTTCAGCGACACATCCCAGCTTTGGCTGCCGTCTTCGCAGCTTCGACCGATCACGACGAATCCCGGTGCGGCTACGGCCACGAGCAAGTGGGTCAATCTGAAAAGCCGCAAATGCATCGATGTGGGAGAGTCATCCGAATTGCGCCAATGGACATGCCAATGGTCCAGCGCGTATTGGCCGCAGGAGTTCAAGGCGCCTTGAATTGGCATTGGCGTATCGCACGGTGCAGTGTGCTCGTGGCATGCGTCGGCGAACACCGAGCAAACTGAGTTGTCTTGAAGTCCGTTCCATTCCTATGGTCTCCATTCCTGAAATGAGTAATGGAGCAAGTGCAATGAAGAAGGGACGCTTAACCGCTCATGTGGCCGTGCTGGTTGCCTGCATGGGCGTCACCGGTCTCGGCCTCGCGCAGGCGCGCAAAGTGTTCAGCCCGCAAGTGCCGGCATTGGTCTATACCGTCGAGTCCATACTGGCGCGCGCATCCGGCCAATGCATCGAGGCCGGCGCTGCGGCCAGCCAGAGTGCAACCACCTCGCCGGCAACGCTACGCGCGTGCACAGGCGCTCAAAGCCAACAGTCATGGCGCTGGATGGGCGTGGGCAAGAACAAGCAAGGCCGCTGGGACACGTTCGTCTTCCAGAACAAGGCCAGCTTGCAGTGCCTGGGCGTGGATCAACGTTCCGGCAAGTCCGGCGCGGGCGTGGTGATGCTGACGTGCGACTTCGCCGATGCAAGCCAGATGTGGATGCGCACAGTCAACGTGTCCTACGGCGATGGCCGCGCGTCCGCGCCACCTACGCAATGGATCAACATCCATAGCGGGCTATGCCTGACCGCGTCGAAAGCAGCTGGCAAGACGTCGGCTCTGCTGCAGTCGCCCTGCACTTCCTCCTATGCCCGGGTGCAACAGGAGTTCTCCGTGCGTGGCTTGCAAAAGTAAGCGCCGCACGCGGAAAGACCTGCGAAATGCGCAGTTCGCAACTGCGCCCTGGCAGTTCCAGCATGGGCATGACCCAGTGGGTCAATCTGAAAACCCGCAAATGCATCGATGTAGGAGAGGCATAGGAATTGCGTCAGTGGACCTGCCAATGGTCAGGTCCGTACTGGCCGCAAGAGTTCAACATGCCCAAGAGGTATACGCATACCTTCTGCCTTGCCACACGCGTGCAACAGCTGCGTGCCTGCAAAGTGAGTTGTCGCGAGGCAAGCGTGGCTCGTAGGGTTTGCTGCATCCCGCGAGGGTTCATACGGAGATGCAAGGATGAAGCGAACAAGGCGTTCACACACCACGATGATCATGATGATCGGCATGGCGACTGCAGGCATCGCGCAGGCGCAGGCCATCAGGGTTCCACCGCCGCCAGCCAAGCCAATCGTTTTTCGCGACCGCTTGATGATCAACCTGGGTTCGGACGAGTGCATGGTGCCCGATGTCGGCACGCCGACGCCGCCCTCCAGGAAGAAAGATCCGTACCTCACCTGGCCAAAGCCACCGGCTCCCACCGGCCCCGCCAAGACCGGCTTGCTCTCCTGCAGTTTCGAGCAACCGCAGAATCAGCTATGGCATTGGGTCGGCGTGGGCCAGGATATGCCGAGCGGCATCTGGGACACCTTCGTCATCCAGAGCGCCAGCCAGCGCACCTGCCTTGGCGTGGAAAACCGTTCCACTCACGAAGGTGCCCCTCTGGCCCCGGTGAAGTGCGACTTTTCCGATCCCAGCCAGATGTGGATTCGCCTGTCCAACACGTCCGATCATTCGCGTCCGCCACCGCCCACCGCCTGGATCAATATCAACAGCGGCCTGTGCATCACCGCGTGGAAGGGCCCGGACAAGCAAACCACGCTGCGACAGTTCACCTGTCAGTACCGCCGATGGGGCTTTGGCCCCCAGGAGTTCTTCGGACTTGCGTTCTGACGCGGTTGACCCCCTGCCGCGTACAGAGTTAAGCAATCCGTGACGGTGCGGGGCGAACTGTCGGTAAGAGGTTCGCCCCGTTTTTTTTTGCTTGGAGTCGTTTTACTTGAAGTCGCAGGCCGCTACCGCATCCGCCCGCAGCAGCCACCAGCTTCGACGATTGGCGGCACCCAAAGGCTCGGCGCGCTGTCGATCCACGCACTCCGGCAAGGTGGCATCCTGCGCCATCAGCACGCGCTGGTCGGGCGCGATGCGCAGCCATTGCAAGCCGCGTTGCCACTGCTGCTGCACGGGTGCCTTGAAACCGAATTCGGTCACCGGACCCACGGCCTGCAGCAGCTGTTGTTCCTTCCAGTCGACCAAACCAATGGTGGTCGTTGCGCCGGCGTGGCGGCGCGCGTCCTGCATGACATTGCGTGCCGAGTTTTCGCCATCCAGCAACGGTGCCAAGACCAGGCCGTAACCCAACCACACCACGAGTACCGTGACCAGGGTCAGCGCCACTGCGCGCTGGGCGCGCAACCAGGCAGCGGCGGCGACAATCAATGCACCCATCACCGCCAGCGCCCACCACAGCACGTCGGCATGGGCATCCCCCGCCAGGCCACGCTCGGCTTCCAGCTTCAGTTCGAACTTGGGATCGCCGGTCACCGACAACACGCCGGCCACCAACAGCAGGCCACCCAGCGCGCAGGCAAACAGCAGCAGCGCCGCGCGCACACCGCGACGTTGCGCCAGATCCGGCAGGAACGGCGCCGCCGCCCAAGCCAGCGCCGGCAAGGCCGGCAGGATGTACATATCGCGCTTGCCCGGGCTGGCGCTGAAGAAGATCAACACCAGTACCACCCAGGCCAACGGCCACCACACGCGTGCGTCGCGTGCCGCCCAGGCTTGCCGCCAGGGACGAAGCAGCCAGGGAATGAAAATCGCGAACGGCAACCAGAAGTAAGCGATCACTTCCAGGAAGTACCAGAAAGGCGCGTGGTGATGCCAGGCATTGACGTAGCGCGTGGCGGTCTGGCGGAACAGCAGTTCGTTCAAGTAGGCGCGGTGCTCAGGATCGCCATCGACGAGCGCAGTCACCAGCATCGGCACAAACCATAGCGCGATGGCGAGCAGGAAACTCGCCCCACCCAGCCACCAGCGTCCGGCGCCGACCGGCGCGGGTGTGCTCAAGCCTTGCCAGCCGCGCCAGCGCATCAGCCAATAGGGAATCAAGGCCAGCAGCGGCAAAAATCCCACGCCCTTGCTGATCACCCCCAGGCCGGCGGCAAAACAGCCCAGCCAATACCAGCGCCAGTTCGTACCTTGCAGCAAGTGCCGACCCAGTCCGTACATGCCCAAGGTGATGAAGAACACCACGGTGGGATCGATCTGCGCGCGCTTGGCTTGGTAAACGAACTGCAAGGCGCACAACACCGCGCCGGCCGCCCACAGGCCCACGCGTGGATTCCACGCGCGACGGGCAAAGTCGTAGGTCAGCGCCAGCGTGCCCAATGCGGTGAGCAATGAAGGAATCAGGAAGGCGAGGTTCCAGTTGCGCACCAGCGCATAGGTGGAAGCCAGTATCCAGAAATACAGCGGCGGCTTGTCCGCGTACAGTTCCTGACCGCGATGCGGAAACAGCCACTCGCCGCTTTCCCACATCTGCTTGGCCACCAGCACAAAGCGCGGCTCATCGGCCGGCCACGGCGCGCGCAAGCCCAGCCCGGCGCCAATCACCACCAGGGCGAACAGCATGAACCAATAGAACTGTTGCTTGTCCTGCTTGCTCCACATGCGCTCACCCATTCCGAATTGCTAAGTTGAGGACGCCGCTCCCGCATCGCGCAGCGCGACACCCAGCAGCACACCGGTGAACAGCGCATAGGCGGTGGCCGTGGCCGCATGCGCGAACATCGACTGGGTCAGGCCACACCACACATAGACGCCGATCACTGCCGCCCCGCCCCATGCGGCCAGATTGGGCGCGCCTGGATCGGCGCGGCGAATTATCGCGATAAACAATGACAACGGCACGCCATAAATCGCCAGCAGCGCCAGTGCTCCTGGCAGGCCCAGGGTCGCGGTCCATTCGGCCAGGTCATTGTGGGCGTGTTCCAGCTCGCACATGCCCATGGCAGGTCGCAGCTGGCAGCCGGGCCACTCACGCACGACCGCGCCGAAACCTTCAATGCCCACCCCCAGCCAGGGATGGGCCACGAAACTCTGCCAAGCCAAGGCCAGGAACTGCAGACGCGCGCCTATCGGCGAGTCGGCATCGCCACCGGCAAAGCGCGCCAGATCCGAGCCCACCTTGTCCAGGCGCAACGGCGCCTGCAGGGTGGGCAGCGTGGCGATAAGGGCCACCACCATCAACGCGGCAGCACCGCCCCAGGCGGCGCGTCGATGTCGCAGCTGCGGATCACCGCGGAAGATCAGCGCCAGCAAGGCCAGCAGCGCCCAGGCCAGCAAGCTGCCGCGGCTGCCCGACAAGGCGATGGCCACGCCAGCCAACAGGGTGAACAGCACCGCCACTACGCCTGCGCCGCGAAAGCTCGCAATGCGTCCGGTCATCAGCGCCACCGCCAGCAACACCAGCACCAGATTGGCGAAGACCAGCGGATTGCCACCGCCACCGGCGCGCAGGTGGCCTTCATCCATCTGCCACCAGGCAATGCAGAACGCGATGGCAATGCCGAGCAGCGCACCTGCCCACAGGCCGCGTCGCGATGCGCCGGTGCGCCAGGCCAGCCATGCGCACCAGGGCAGCAGCAGCAACCGCATGCTGTTGTCCAGCACGCGCAGGGGTTTGTCATGCAGGAGCGCGGAGATGCCGACCAGCACGATCACTGCCAATGCCAGCCACAGCACCGTACGAATCTGGCGCACCAGCATGACGTGCGCGCCACGATCCGCGCGCCATTGCAGCGCGCTGGCGATCAGCAAGCCAATGGCGAAGGCGTACAGGCCGTCATCGAAGAACAGCAATGAGCCCGCACATGCGCACGCGCAGTGAAAAACAAGTTGAGCCAGCTGGGCGTCGTTGGCGCGCGTTTCCGCGTGCATAAAGGCAGTCCGTGTCGTGACGTCTGCCGCATGCTGGACCGGCTCACCTTAGATAGCGGTGAATGTGGGGAAAGTCTCAGTCCTGCCGACGCAGGCGTGCGTAAAAGAAGCCATCCATGCCGTCTTCACCGGGCAAGCGCTGACGACCGGATCCCGCCGCATGGCCATAGCTTTCGTCCAGCGGTTGCGCCCGCATCGCAGGCGTGCGCGCAAGGAAGTCATCGATCTGATGCTGGTTTTCACGCGGCAGGATTGAACACGTGGCATACAGCAATTCGCCGCCCGGCTTGAGCAGCGGCCACAGCGCATCGAGCAGGCGAGCCTGGGTGGCGACCAGCGCATCGATGTCGGACTCGCGTCGATGCAGCAGGATATCCGGTTGCCGACGCACCACTCCGGTGGCCGAGCAGGGCGCATCCAGCAAGATCGCATCGAACGGCTGACCATCCCACCAGGCCGCCGGCGTGCTGGCATCGGCGGCGAGCGTGCGTGCGTTGGCGCCGACGCGGTCCAGGGTTTCCTGGACCCGGCGCAAGCGACGTGCGTCCACATCCAAGGCCAGCAGCTGCAAGCTGGGATCGCGTTCCAGCAGATGCGCCGCCTTGCCGCCGGGCGCGGCGCAGGCATCCAGCACTCGCGCACCGATCGCCGGTCGCAAGGCATCCGCCACTTGCTGCGCCGAGCCGTCCTGCACCGAGACCACGCCCTGCTCGAAACCGGGCAAGGCGCTGACGGCCACATGCGTGTCGATGCGCACACCGTCGGCCAGCAGCGGCGACAGACTGGCTTGCACCTCAGGCAGTTCTTCCGCCAGCACCTGCAGATAGACGCTGGGGGTGGAGTGTTCGCGGTTCACCCGCAACCACAGCGGCGCGGCGCGCGCGCTGTTTTCGAAGATCGCTTCGGCCTGCTCGCCCCAGGCCTGCCGCAGCTGCGTGCGCAGCCACTCGGGCCAGGCGAGTTCGGCGCCGGCGGCGGCAATGCCTTCGCGCTGCGCGCGGCGCAGCAACGCATTGACCATGCCGGCCTGGTGCGGGCGCCGCAGTAGGCGCGCGGCTTCCACGGTGGCCGAGAGCGCAGCGTGCGGTGGCAGCGCAAGTTCATCCAATTGCGCCAGGCCCACCCACAACAGCGCGCGCAGTTCGCCATCGCGTGCGCCCAGCGGGCGCGGCATCCATAGGCTCAGTGCCTGGTCGTAGCGGGCGCGCTGACGCAGCGCGGTGAAACAGACCGCTTCGGTCAGCGCGCGATCGCGCGTGTCGACCAATTGCGGCAGCGCGTTGGCCAACTCGGCCTTGAGTGAGCGGCCGCGATGCACGACCGCATCCAGCACGCGTGCAGCCAGGGCCCGCACCGGCGCGCCGGCCACTTGGCTCACGGGGTCACCAGGTCACGGCGTGCGTTGAGATAGTCGGCGGCGGTGATCGCCTTGCCACCTTCGCGCTGGATCACGCGCAGGCGCAGCGCACCTTCGCCACAGGCGACATCGATGCCTTGCCGATTGGCGGCCAGGATCGTGCCGGGCGCGGCGCGGTGCGCCAGCGGCAGCGCGATGGCACCGTGGATGCGCAGGCGTTCGCCGGCCAGCTGCGCCTCGGCCACCGGCCACGGCTCAAACGCCCGGACTTTGCGCGCCAGCACTTCGGCCGGTTGCGTCCAATCCAGCCGCGCTTCGTGTTTTTCCAGCTTGCTGGCGTACACCGCGCCTTCTTCGGGCTGGCGCTGCGCGACCGGGCGGATGCCGGCGCGCAGCAGACCCAGGCCGTCGGCCAGCACGCGCGCACCGAGTTCGGCCAGACGATCGTGCAACTGCCCGCCGGTTTCGTTTTCGCCAATGGTCAGGCTCTGCGACAACAACACCGGGCCGGTATCCAGGCCGGCTTCCATCTGCATCAGGCACACGCCGGTCTGGCTGTCGCCGGCTTCGATGGCGCGCTGGATCGGCGCGGCGCCGCGCCAACGCGGCAGCAGCGAGGCGTGCACGTTCCAGCAGCCGTAACGCGGAATATCCAGCACCGCCTGCGGCAGGATCAGCCCGTAGGCCACCACGATCATCAGATCCGGTTGCAGATCGCGCAGCGCCTGCTGGGTGCTGGCCTTGCGCAGCGACAGCGGTTGCAGCACCGGGATGCCGCGCTGCACCGCATCCAGCTTGACCGGCGAGGCGGTCAGGCCGCGGCCGCGGCCGGCCGGGCGATCCGGTTGGGTATAGACCGCGACGACCTCGTTGCGGGCATGCGCCGCGCCCAGACTGGGGACGGCAAAAGCCGGCGTGCCGGCAAAGACGATTCTCATGCGGAGCGGCGCTTAGGCGACGTGCTTGCGCTGTTTGGCCAGCTTCTTGCGCACCATCTCGCGCTTGAGCGGCGACAGGTAATCGACAAACAGCTTGCCTTCCAGGTGATCCATCTCGTGCTGGATACACACGGCGAGCAGGCCATCGGCGGGAATTTCCCGGCTCTGGCCCTGGCGGTCGACATAGCGAACGGTGATCTGGTTGGCGCGGGTGACATCGGCAAAGATGCCGGGCACCGACAGGCAGCCTTCCTGGTAGACCTGCTCGCCATCGCGGCTGAGGATCTCCGGGTTGATGAACACCTGCGGCTCGTTCTTCTCTTCGCTGATGTCGATGACCATGAAGCGCTGGTGCACATCCACCTGGCTGGCGGCCAGGCCGATGCCGGGGGCGTCATACATGGTCTCGAACATGTCATCGAGCAGGCGCTGGAAGGCCGGTTCGGTGACCTGGGCGGGATCGACCGGCACCGCCTGGGTGCGCAGTCGGGGATCGGGAAATTCGAGGATGGGGAGCAGTGCCATGGTGTCAGACAGATGGGGGCGCCAGTGGAATCCGGCAAGGCCTCACGGATTCTAACTCGGGCGCTTGCGTTGCGCCGGGTTTTCTGGACTATAGTGCGAACCACCTGTCGGGGAATCAGGTAGATACGACCATGTTTAAAAGTTTTCGTACGGTTCTCGCCGTTGCGGCGTTCACCGTGGGGTCCTATGCCGTTGCCGCCGACCTGTCGGCCAGCCACCCGGACACCTACGTGGTCAAGCGCGGCGATACCTTGTGGGACATCTCTGCCCGGTTCCTGAAGAAGCCCTGGCTCTGGCCGGAGATCTGGCAGGCCAATCCGCAGATCAAGAATCCGCATCTCATCTATCCGGGTGACGTGCTGAGCCTGGCCTATCTGGATCGTGTGGCGGTGCAAGCCGGCCCGCGCCAGGAAGCCCCGCTCAACGCCATCCCGTTGTCGGATGTGGAGCCGTTCCTGAAGAACCTGAGCATCACCGACGACTTCGAGGATCTGCCCTACGTGGCCGGCCTGGAAGAAAACCAGCTGCGCGCCACCGCCGGCCAGGTCGTCTACGTGCTGGGCCAGGATCAGGCGCAGGTGGGTGAACGCTACGCGGTGGTCCGTCCGACCATCCGCTACACCCAGACGCATGTGAACTCCAGCGGCCAGTACCTCACCTACAACGAGGACCTGGACTTCCGCGGCCGCCGCATCACCGGCGCTGCGGCCGGTGGTCTGGACAGCCGCTGGAACAGCTCCGCGCTATCGGGCGGCGGTCCGGTGGAACTGCTGGGATACGAGCTGGAACAGGTCAACGTGGGCACGGTCACCCGCGGCCGCGTGCCTGGCAGCGACACCATCAGCCTGACCCTGCAGGACAGCGGCAAGGAAGTACGCGTCGGCGATCGCATCGTGCCGGTGCAGCCCAAGCCGTATGACCTGCAGTTCTTCCCGCATGCACCCAACACCGGCATCGCCGAAGGCAAGCTGCAGATCGCCGCAGTCGCCTCGGCCCTGGTGGCCGGTGGTCCGCGCGATGTCATCGCCATCTCCGGCGGCAGCCGCGAAGGCCTGGACAACGGCACCGTGCTGTCCATCTGGCGTCAGGGCAGCTACGTCAACAACGACGTGAGCTGGCCGAACTCCTCGCGCCTGGACGACCAGCCGCGCGATGGCGCCGGTCGCGTCGCCCTGCCGGACGAGTACGTGGGCCATGTGATGATCTTCCGCACGTTTGAAAAGGTCAGCTATGGCCTGGTGATGGAAGGCGTCAAGCCCAGCCATGTGGGCTACGAACTCAAGCATCCGGACGCGACCTACTGATCGCAGCGGACGCGGGGTTTTCCTACACTGCAACGAGACGGCGCCCTAGGGCGCCGTTTTCGTTTGCGTCCTAGCCTGCATGGATGAATGACGACCCTGCCCCGCTGCTGCGACTGATGCTGACAGGCGGGGCGATGGCCCCGCGCCGCGCGCTGCTGGATGCGCATGAATCTCCGGCACAGGCGATCGCGGCCGGCCCGCGCGCCTGGCGTGGGGCCGGCCTGGACGCCGCGCAGCGTGCGCGCCTGCATGCCCCCGATGCACAGGTGCTGGCGCACTCACTGGCCTGGCTGGACCAGCCAGGTCACCACCTGCTGGGATGGCACGAGCCGGACTATCCGGCCCTGTTGCGACGATGTGGCAGCCCACCGCTGGCCTTGTTCGTCGATGGCGAGCCCACCGCCTTGTGGCGGCCGATGGTGGCGATAGTCGGCAGTCGTGCCGCCACGATCAGCGGACGGGATCACGCCGCCCATTTCAGTCGTGCCTTCGTCGGTGCCGGGTTGGCCGTGGCCAGCGGCTTGGCCAGCGGTGTCGACGCCGCCGCGCATGAGGCGGCGCTGGCCCAGCCCGATGGCTGCACCGTGGCCGTGATCGGCACGGGCCCGGACCTGACCTACCCGGCA
>Ga0160448_100221_pt1 | contig 23374 bp, 16 predicted proteins | sample HID1973M_E1MG_FD_108269 | JGI IMG/M metagenome (GOLD analysis project Ga0160448, IMG submission 108269) | Enriched mosquito-associated microbial communities from UW Madison campus, WI, USA - HID1973M_E1 MG | ecosystem: Host-associated > Arthropoda: Insects > Digestive system > Unclassified ...
GAGCGGCTCAACCAACGCCCGCGCGTGGATGTCTGCGCTGCCGATCATCCGCGTTACCCCGAGGCCCTGGCCTTGGGCGAGCAGCCCGCACCCGCCTTGCCGATTGCGCAGAAGGATCACAGCCCCGGCGTGGCCTTGCGCAGTTTCCTGGACAGCTATCGCGGCCGCGTGCTGATTGCCGCCGACTCGGCGGGTCGCCGCGAAGCCTTGCTGGAGGTGTTGCAGTCGGCGGAGCTGAAGCCGCAGGTGCTGGCAGATTTCATTGCCTTTGATGCACAAACCGATGCTCGCTTTGCCATTGCGGTAGCACCGTTGGAAGACGGCTTTGCCCTGGATGATCCGCAGTTCGTCATCCTCACCGAGCGCCAGCTGTTTCCTGATCGCGCCACCCAGCCGCATCGGCGCAAGCGCAGCACGCGCGAGCCGGAAAGCATCATCCGCGATCTGGGCGAGCTCAGCGAAGGCGCGCCGATCGTCCACGAGGATCACGGCGTGGGTCGTTACCGCGGCCTGATCGTGCTGGAAGCCGGCGGCCTGCCGGGCGAATACCTGGAAATTGAATACGCCAAGGGCGATCGCCTGTACGTGCCAGTGGCGCAGCTGCATTTGATCAGCCGCTACTCCGGCGCCTCGGTGGAAACCGCGCCGCTGCATTCGCTCGGTGGCGAAGCCTGGACCAAGGCCAAGAAGCGCGCGGCGGAAAAGGTTCGCGACGTCGCCGCCGAACTGCTGGAAATCCAGGCCCGTCGACAAGCCCGCGCCGGCCTGGCCCTGCCGGTGGATCGCGGCATGTACGAACCCTTTGCCGCCGCCTTCCCGTTCGAGGAAACGCCGGACCAGCACCACGCCATCGAATCAGTACTGCGCGATCTGGGCAGCAGCCAGCCGATGGACCGCGTGGTTTGCGGCGACGTCGGCTTCGGCAAGACCGAGGTTGCACTGCGCGCGGCCTTTGCCGCCGCCAGCGCCGGCAAGCAAGTGGCGGTGCTGGTGCCGACCACGCTGTTGGCCGAACAGCATTACCGCAATTTCCGTGACCGCTTTGCCGACTGGCCGCTGCGGGTAGAAGTGCTGTCGCGCTTCAAGACCGCCAAGGAAATCAAGGCCGAATTGGAGAAACTGGCCGAGGGCACGCTGGACGTGATCGTCGGCACCCATCGCCTGCTGCAGCCGGACGTCAAGTTCAAGGATCTGGGTCTGGTGATCGTCGATGAAGAACAGCGCTTCGGTGTACGCCAGAAGGAAGCACTGAAGGCGCTGCGCGCCAACGTTCACCTGCTGACGCTGACCGCCACGCCGATTCCGCGCACGCTCAACATGGCCATGGCCGGCCTGCGCGATCTGTCGATCATCGCCACCCCGCCGGCCAATCGCATGGCGGTGCAGACCTTCATCACGCCGTGGGACGGCACCCTGCTGCGCGAAGCCTTCCAGCGCGAACTCTCGCGCGGCGGCCAGGTGTACTTCCTGCACAACGATGTGGAAACCATCAGCCGCATGCAGCGCGATCTGCAGGAGCTGGTGCCGGAAGCGCGCATCGGCGTGGCCCATGGGCAGATGCCCGAGCGCGAACTGGAACAGGTGATGCTCAGCTTCCAGAAGCAGCGCTTCAACGTGCTGCTATGCACGACGATCATCGAATCGGGCATCGACATTCCCAATGCCAACACCATCATCATCCACCGCGCGGATCGCTTCGGCCTGGCCCAGCTGCATCAGCTGCGCGGGCGCGTCGGTCGCTCGCACCACCGCAGCTACGCCTACCTGGTGGTGCCGGACAAGCGCAGCATGACGGCCGACGCCGAGCGCCGACTGGAAGCCATTGCGGCCATGGACGAACTGGGCGCCGGCTTCATGCTGGCCACGCATGATCTGGAAATCCGCGGCGCCGGCGAACTGCTGGGCGAAGACCAGAGCGGACAGATGGCTGAGATTGGCTTCAGCCTGTACACCGAACTGCTGGAGCGCGCGGTCAAGTCGATCCGCCAGGGCAAGCTGCCCGATGCCGATCTGGGCCAGGAAGCACGCGGCGCCGAAGTGGAGCTGCATGTGCCGGCGCTGATTCCCGACGACTACCTGCCCGACGTGCACACCCGCCTGACCTTGTACAAGCGCATCAGCAGTGCGCGCGACGTCGACGAGCTGCGTGATCTGCAGGTGGAGATGATTGACCGTTTTGGCCTGCTGCCGGATCAGGTCAAGTACCTGTTCGCCACCGCGGAGCTCAAACTCACCGCCACCGCGCTGGGTATCCGCAAGCTGGATCTGGGCGAAGCCGGCGGCCGCATTGTCTTCGAGAGCAAACCCAGCATTGATCCGATGGCGGTGATCCAGTTGATCCAGAAGCAGCCCAAGCTCTACAGCATGGACGGCCCGGATAAGCTGCGGGTCAAGCTGCCGTTGCCGGAGGCGGCGGACAGGTTCAATGCGGCCAAGGGTTTGTTGACCACGTTGAAGGCGGCGTAGCCACTGCGCTGCGAAGGGCGCCTCACGCCGCCGAAGTAGGCTGCGCCAAACGCCGCTCCAGGTCCTCGCGCATCGTCACCAGTTCGCCGCTGAGCTGCTTGCGCTGGGCCATGCCCTCCCGATGGATCTCGCGCACTTCCTCGACCGTGCGGATCAGCGTCTCGTTGACCGTGCGCAGGGTGTCCACGTCGATCACCGAACGCTGGTTGGCCTTGGCCGTGCCGACCGCGGTGGAGTGCACCAGTTCGGCGTTCTTGCGCAGCAGCTCGTTGCTGGCATCATCGATGGCGGTTGCCAGTTCCACGGCCTGGCGCTGATCGGCCAGCGATAGTTGGATGGCGAACTGGTTGCGCCACATCGGGATGGTCACATCGCGCACCGCGCTGAACTTTTCGATCAGCTGGATGGCGTTGGCCTGGATCAGCCGGATCATCGGCAGGGTCTGGTCGGCCACGTGCTGCAGCACTTGCAGATCCGAGACGCGCTTGTCGATCACGCGCAGGGCGGTGTCGACGGCGGCGCGCTGGCTGCGTGAGGCGGGATCTTCCTGACCCGTCAATGAGGACAACTCGGCTTCCAGCTCGCTGATGCGCAGGCGACCGGCGGCGACATGCACGCCCAGCTCGCGGCGCTCCTCCAGCACCAAGGCATGCATCTGGTCGTACTCGCGTACGCGCTGCTGCTGCACCTGCTGGGTTTTGCCGACATCGGTCATCAGCCCGTCAATCTGCCGGTTGGTTGAGCTGTAGCGCTGGATCAACTCGTCGCGGCCGGCGCGCATGCGGTCAATCAACGGCCCCAGAATCGGCACCCGCGAACGGCCGTGGAAGGACTGCAGATTCAACGAGCGCGCAATCCGCACCACTTCGCCGAGCTTGTCGCCACTGCTGTCCAGATCCGAGTTGCGGACCTTGTCCAGCAACTGGGTGCTATAGGCGCTGGTCTTGCTGGTGGAATCGCGACCATAGCCTTGCAGGTTGCCCGGGGCGATGTCCTGCAGCGCCTTGGCGGCTTCCTGGATGCGCGGAATGTCGGCGCTGTCCAAGCCCAGATCGGTGAGCAGCTGCGGTGACAGGGTGCTGGCGACCAGGGACTGTTCGGAAGGGGACGTCGTCATGGGTGCTCCTTGGCGGATGGCGCGGTCGGGATCGTGGCCGGTGTGGCCGGTTGCGGGGTTGCGTCGAGGCTGGCCTGCAGCTGGTCCAGGGTGTCTTGCACCGAGGATAGCCGCAGGGCGTTTTGTTTGCCGACCTGTAACCCGCGCTGCTGTTCAAACAGCATGGCCAGGCGTGGCAGTTGTTGGGCATGGCGTTCGGCAATGGCCAGCGCATTGGCGGCGACCAGGTCCAGCTGGGCCAAGGTCAAGGTGCAGGCCAAGCGTAGGGCGGCCAGATGGGCGATGCGGCGCTCGGCCACGCCACCGTCATCGGCTAGAGTGACCGTGAGCCTGAGCGCGTCTTCTTCGGCCTGCAATGCGTTGCAGGCTTCACGCAGACGTGCGGCCTGCGTGCCAAGCACGGCATGCTGGTCGCGCAGTTGCTCCGCGGCCGCAGTCGCGTGGTGCAACAACACGCCGCTGCGCTCACGCAAGGCCTTGGACTCGGCATCCAGCTGGATATCGCGGCCGATCAGGCGCCCCCACCAGCCGACACTGCGACGCAGCGCGCGCGCATCGGTCGACAGCAGCAACGTGCGCAGATCCTGCAGCGCTTGCTGCAAGCCGGCGTGACCCGCCTGGCCGAGCGCCAGCACGGCCGACGCGTGTTCGCGCCGAGCCGTGGCTTCCGCACTCATGGCCGGGTCTTGGCTCACGGCGCGGCATCACCGTCGGCCGGTCGATCCGGCGACACATCCAAGGTGGGCGTGGGCCGCTCTTCCTTGAACTCCAGGCTGGCGATCATGTGATCGAACAGCGCCTGTCGCGGCGTCTTTGCCCGTGCGCCTTTGCGCGAGCCGGCTGCGATTGCGGCCTCCGTGCCATTGCCGCGCAGGGCCTCGGCCAGCGCCACCAATGCATCATTGAGCCGATCCTGGCGCGCCAGCGTTTGCTCCAGTGCCAGCAGCACCGGCGCGGTTTCCAGGCTGGGCGGTTGGCTGGCGGCGACGGGCGCAGCGAGCTTTTCCACGGGCTGCGGACGCAGCGACTGCAGGGCCGACAACAGTTCCTCCCACGGCGCCGGCTCAACCGGCTCGACGACCTGAGTCGGCTCGCCCAGGCGTTGCAAGCCCACGGCGATGTCTGCCAACTGCGCCACCATGCGTCCGCCGACGTCGGCGTCGTCTGCACCCATCGCCTTGTTGCGCAGGAAGTCCGCCTTGATCTGCTTCCAGCGTGCCTGTTGGGCGGCATCCAGCACGCCACGCATCTCGCCCAGCTTGAGCAGGTTTTCTTCCGCGCCGGTGGTCAACAGTTGCGCTTCGCCCAGGTAGTGGTCGGAAATCAACTGCTGCAACTCGGCCGCATTCATCACCGGCGAGATCTTTTCCGCCAGCTTGTTCATGTTGCGGTAGCTGCCTTGCAGCTTGAACGCCGGCTCGACGCGATATTTGTCCGCCTGTGCGGCGCTGGCGATGTACTGCTGGTTGACCTGATAGACCACGTCGCGCACGGTCAGCAGGCGCTGCAGCACGCCGACAATCTCGTTGATCTCCGCACCACTGTAGGCGTGCGAGAGCTGGTTGCTGCTGACCTCCTTGCCACGTGCCTGATCCACCAGCAGGTACAGATCGGCCATGTCGCGGGTGGCCAGCGGCGCCAGCACTGGGTTGGAGGTCAGGCAGTTTTCCACGTAGCTGAGCAGGAACGATTCTTCCATGCCGCCCAGCACGTCACCCAGGTTGTAGATGTCGGCGCGGTTGGCCAGCATGTCCGGAATCTTGAAGACCTCGCCGGACTCGGTATACGGATTGCCGGCCATCACCACCGCGAACTTGCGTCCACGCATGTCGTAGGTCTTGGTCTTGCCGCGCCAGACGCCTTCGATACGACGAGTGCCGTCGCACAACGAGATGAACTTCTGCAGGAACTCCGGGTGGGTGTGCTGGATATCGTCCAGGTACAGCATGACGTTGCTGCCCATCTCCAGCGCCAGGTTCAACTTCTCCAGTTCCTGGCGCGAGGTGGCGTCAGGCGCCTGCGCCGGATCCAGCGAGCGCACCTCATGGCCCAGCGCCGGTCCATTGATCTTCATGAAGACCAGGCCCAGTCGATGCGCCACGTATTCCATCAGCGTGGTTTTGCCGTAGCCCGGCGGCGAGATCATCATCAGCAAGCCCATCAGATCGCTGCGCTTGCCCTCGCCCACCGTGCCCATCTGCTTGGCCAGGTTGTCGCCAATCACCGGCAGGTAGACATCGTTGATGAGTTTGTTGCGCACGAACGAAGTCAACGGACGCGCCTTGAACTCCGACAGGCGCATGGCCTCGCGCTCGCGCTGCGCCACTTCTCCGCGCAGGCTCTGGTAGTGCTTCCACTGCGGCAGGAAGCCCAGCAGATGAGCATCGAAGCGCTGCTGGAAATCATCGACCGCCACTGTCAGCTGGCCTTCGCGGATGCGGGCGTGCTCGCCGAGCAGGCCGCTGACCGTGCTGCGCAGGGTGATCTGTTCGATGGCGTGGCTCAGTTGCGGGCCATGCAGGTGCAAGGCGATCGCCTCGTCCGCATAGGCGGCCAGCTCCTGCAACTCCGTCCGTGTGCAGATCGCCGCAAAGGCATGTTGCAACAAAGCCCACACCGCCGCCGGACGATCCTGCAGGCGTTGCAAGGTCTGCTTGAGCACGGCGCCGGCCTCGCCATCGGCCAGTTGCCGGTCCAACGCGTGGGCCAGCGTCTGCGCGTACGGAGTGAAGCGGAACGTCGGCTTGGCCGAATCGATGCTGTCGGTCAGGAACGCCGCAGCGGCGCCCGCCGCTTCGGCGGGCAATGGCAACGCACTGGCCGCATGCCAGTGCGCAATGGCGGTCTGCAACTCGCTGCGCAACGCCGGCAGCGCGCCACTGTTGCGTGACAGTGCGTCCACGGCGCGCGCGGCACGTATCCGGTCCACCCACTCGCTCGCCGGGTCTCCCCCACCCTGCCGCCAGAACGCCACCGCCAGGGCACGCGCTGCGGCCGGATGGGCCAAGGTGCCGGCTGCCTGCTGCAACGGCAACAGGCTGAGCAGGATCAGTGCGGCATCGTGATCGTGGATGCCCTTCTCGTAGCCTTCGCGGTAGCGCGGCGCGGCGTAGTCGCGTACCAGCCGGGCCAGTGCCTCCGGATCTGCCGAGGTGTGCAGCAACGTCGCCATCGACAGGCCATTGCGCTCGGCGCGGGCATCGGCCAGCAGGCTGCCGGCCAGGTACTCGGCGCGGTACAGCTGCGGCGATTCCGATTCGATCACCACATCCCAGTACGCCCGCAAGGCGTCCAGCGCCGGATCCTGCAGCGGCGCCAGGTAGTCGGTGCCGGTCAAATGCACCGCCAGGGTGTCGCCGCGCGGAATCAGGGTCAGATCCAGCGGCTGGGTGTTGACGCTGAAACGATGGCGCGCGCCGATACGGATGACGTTGCCGGCATCTTCGAACAGTTCGGTGCGATCGCGCAGCGCGCGTACCGCCTGGTCGCGCGCGGATTTGATGCGCGCCTGGATGTCATCGGCCTTGACCGAATCCTTGAGCTCGCGCAGTCGTTCTGACAGTTCGCGCAGCTTGAGGATCAGGGGATCGCCGGCGAAGAAGGCATTGAGCTCGTCCGCACTGCCCAGGCGTTCGGTACGCCGGCCCAGCCCCTCGAGGATGCGATTGGCCGCGTCCAGCACCGCCTGTGCCTTGCGTTGGCGCTCATCCAGCAGCGCCTGCTTGTGCGCCTCGAATGCCTCCAGCACTTCCTCGCGCTTGCTGAGGATGTCACCGAGGAACTGCTCATGCTCGCCAAACTGGCTTTCCAGTTCCTCCAGTTGCACCAGCAGCCGCGAGGATTGTTCATCGGCGCGCTCGGGCGTATTGGCCAACGCCAAGGCATTGGTCACCGCCTGGCCGAACAGGGTGAACTGCGCGCCGAACTGGGCGATCGACTCAGCCGACCCGGCCTCGCGGCGTTTGCCTGCCGCGCGCGCGCGCGCCTGGTTCAAGCGCGCATAGATCGAGGAGATCGCTTCGACCACGCGGGTGCGGCGGGTGGCATCGTCCACCTTCAAGGTGGCCATCAGTTCGGACAGCATGTCCAGCTCGGCGGACATTGCCTGCATGGCGGCAATCGCCTCGCCCAGCTCACGCGAGGTGGTGGCCACGCCGGCCTGCTCATCCAGCTTGGCCAGGCGCTGCAGGAACGGCGCCAGCGCCTTCTCACCGGCCAGGAACTCGCCGGTTGCCGTACCCACGCGATCCTGCGCTTCCTGCAGCGCCGCGATCATCGAGTCGATGGCGGTGGTATCGATATAGCGGTAGTCGCGGAAGGTCAGCAACTGGCCGCGCTGGCGGGAGATGTCGCCCAGCGCCGCCACATACTCATCAATCGCGTTCCAGCCTTCCGGCTGCAAGCGCCCGATCAACGCACGGTGCTGCTGGCGCGCCTGGACCATCGCGGCTTCGGACTGCTGGCGGATCTGCTGGACCTTTTCGTACTCGTCCAGCACGGACTCGCCGGTGCCGGCAATTTCGTGCAGCAAGGTGGCCAGGCCGTTGCACTGCGCATCGTCGATCCAGTGATGCAGATCAAACAGACGCCGCGTGCCATGGGTCAGCAGCTGGTAGCGCTGAGCGGAGACATCCTGGCGCTCGATTTCGCGGGCCAGATCGAACAGGTTGGAGACCGCGCGCACCATCTCCGCGTTGCCCAGGCGACCCATGAAGGAGGTGCCGGGTGGCCGGGTGGCGGCGAATTCGTCCGAGCTGAAAGGCGTCTGCCAGACCTGCATCTGGTGGACACGAGTAGGATCGTCGTTCTCGGCGCGGAACAGCACCATGCGCCCGTCTTGCAGACTGGCATAGCCATGCGCCAGTACCGGCGGTTGCAGCCGTCGCTGGATCAAGTTGTAGACCAGCAACGCGGCCTGGCCAGACTCGCGCTCGTAGAAGATGTACAGCACATCCTCGCCATTGGGCGAGCGGATGGTGCGCTTGTACTGCATGCCCTGCACGGTGGCGTCGAAGGCCTTGTGTTCGCCGTTCTGCAGGTAATAGCCGCCGGGAAAGATGATGCCGTGGTCTTCCGGCAACTGGATGCAGGCCTGCACGATCGCATCCACCCGCGTCACCTTGCCGGTCAGGGTGTTGTAGACCAGGCCGCGCCACGCGCTCTCGCGATACGGCAACACCTTGAGCAGGATCAGCGAGCCGACCCGTGCGAAATCGAACTGCGCGTCATCCAATGATTGGGTGCGGTCTTCCACCGGCTCGCTGTACACGCCGGCGCCGGTCTCGGTGTTGTTCTCGACCTTGATGGTCAGATCGCCGCCGGTGGTCTCGACAAACAGCGTGTCCAGGATGTTGAGATGCGGATGGCGGCCGCTGACTTCCATGTCCTTGCTCGCGCGCGTCCATTCAAAGTCGAACGGCGGTGGCAGCACTATGTCGCGTTCGCCGCGTGCGTCCAGGTAGTTGATGCTGCCATCTGACGCCAAGGTCCAGCGGAACACCCGCACGTCGGTGGACTTCAGGCCGATCTGGAACGCCATCAGCAGGCGGCTGTCGCGCACGATCAGTTGCAGCAGGCGCGCATCTTTGTAGTAGCTGTACAACTCGCTGAAGTCGCGCTGGAAGCCGCCATCAGCCAGGAAGCTGCTCGCCTGATCCACCGGCGCAACGTCGTAGCCTTCGCCGGTCTCGATCAGTTTGTACAGGCCGAACACGTCGGCCACCGAGGTGGTGGCCTTGAGCCCCATGTACACATTGAAGCCAAACAGGAGCAGATTGCCGACCTGCACGATGTCCCGGCCCACCGAATTGTGCTCGGTGCGGATGCGCAGTCGGCCAACCGCTTCCATCTTGCTGTCGCCGAACTCCTGCAACCGCTGCGCATTGAGCGCCTCGACCAGCGCGTGCAGGCGAGCACCTTGCTCACCCAGGCGGCGGCGCAACACTTCGTAGGCGCCGCCCTGGGCGACGGCCTGGTCAACCTGGCCGTCTGCGTTGGATTCGGTGTTTTCAGTGGCGGACATCAGACCTCGTCCTCGCCCGTCCTGGGCGATAGATGCGGAATCAAGGACCGACGACGCTGCCGTCGTCGGTCCGCTTCAATGCCGATGCCTCAGGCGTCGGTGGCTTCGGACTGGCGTCGCACCACGTTCTGGCTGCCATTGCCGGCTAGGCGACCCAGCAGCTGCGCGGCAATCGGGCTTTCGCCGACGATGCCTTCCAGCGCCTTGCCCAGCGACACGCCCTTGGTGAGGGCTTCGAACACGCCGCCGTCGCCGCCGATCAGTTCGATGTTGGCGCTCTTCAAGGCACCGGCCAGGATCTCGGCGTTCTCGCGCGAGATCGCCTTGCCTGCATCGATCTGCGCCAGCACGTGGCGCAGCTGGGTTTCCAGGAGCATGCGGAACTCTTCGTGGCTGCGCGCGTCCTCGCTCATCTTGCCCATGGCGTCGAACTTGGAGGTCAGGCCCTCGGCTTCGGCCGCCATCTTGCGACCGATGTTGCCGGCTTCGGCCTCGCCCATCTCGCTGAGCACGCGTGCATCGGCGTTGCCCTGCTTGTAGGTGGCGTCGGCCTTGGCTTCCAGCACACGGGCTTCGGCCAGGCCAGTCTTTTCCAGCGCCACGGCGTTGGCTTCCTGCACCTGCGCCTGGGCCAGGCCGGGAGCAGCGGATTCGGCGCGCGTACCGTCAGCCAGTACGCGCTTGGCTTCTGCGTGTTTGCCGGCGGCCTGTAGTTCGGCATCGGCCAGCACGGTCAGCTCCACCGCGCGGTGGCGGGCGGCCTGCTCGGCGGCTTCGGCCGCTTTGACGTCCTTGACCAGGGTTTCCTGCGCGGCGGCTTCAGCCGCCAGCACGGTCACCTGCTTGGCGCGATCAGCCTCGGACACCTGGCGGGTTTCCTTGATCTTCTCTTCGGCCACGGCCACGGTCTGTTCAATCTGGGTGCGCTCGCGCACCACGTTGGCCACTTCCATCCGGCCCTGCTCGACCACCTTGTCGCGCTCGACTTCCTGCATTTGCACTTCTTTGTTGGTGTTGACCCGCTCCAACTGCTCGGCGCGTGCGACCCGCTCCAGCTCGATGGCCACCGCGCGGCGACGGTTCTGCTCGGCCACTTCCACCTGGCGCAGCTGCTCCTGCTCGCGGATCTTGATTTGCTCCTCTGTTTCCAGGCGCGCGCGCTCGGACACCTGGCGCTGCTCTTCGATGACCTTGGCGGTCTCGGCGGCTTCGCGCGCACGCACGGTCTCGACCTCGCGCTGCTGGCGCGCCTCGGCCTCGGCCTGCTGGCGTTCCAGCGCCAGCATCGCTTCGCGCGCCTCGGTGTTCTTCTTGGTGATGGCGAGCTTTTCGTTCTGCTCAAGCTCGTTGGTGCGCACGTTCTGCAGCGCAGTCAACTCGGTGATCTTGCGGATGCCCTCGGCGTCCAGGATGTTGCTGGGATCCAGCAGGTGCTTGGGAGTCTGCTCCAGGTAGTCGATGGCGACGTCTTCCAGCACGTAGCCATTCAAGTCCTGGCCGATGACCGCCACGATTTCGTCGCGGAATTCCTGGCGCTTGTCGAACAGGTCGGTGAAGTCGAACTTCTTGCCCACCGTCTTCAGCGCCTCGGAGAACTTGGCATTGAACAGCTCGTCCACGGCGTGCTTGTCCGAAGCGCGATCGGCGCCAATGGCCTTGGCCACGCGCAGCACGTCCTGCGGAGTTTCGTTGACACGCAGATAGAAGGCCACCGCGATGTCGGCGCGCATGTTGTCGCGGCAGACCAGGCCTTCCTTGCCGCGGCGATCCACCTGCAGGGTAATCAGGCTGATCTTCATCAGCTCGGCCTTGTACAGCACCGGGATGATCAAGGCGCCGGTGAAATGCACCTTCGGCTGCGCGCTCATGTCGTTGACGATGAGCGCGGTGCCCTGCTCAACCTTCTTGTAGAAGGCTTTGAAGATGCCGATGAGGCCCAGGCCCAGCACCAGCAGAACGCCGAGGCCGATGAGGAAGGGAAGGATGGTGGCGATGTCCATGGCGGAACTCCTTGTAGGCGTGGTGCGCTTACTGCTGGTGGAAAGTCGTTTCGGAAATGACGCGGTAGGCGTTGGAACTGGGCAGATGTTCAATCAGCACGACGCGCTGCCCGCGCTCGAAGCTCTGGCTCGGCAAGGCGCGCACCTGCAGGATCAGGCCGGCGCCGCCATCATCGAATTGGGCGCGGCCGCTGCTTTCATCCACGCGCGGGGAGATCACGTTGCCGGCGCGCCCGAGTATTGAGGCCGCTTCAGGTGGGCGCAGGCGCACGATCAACTTGGCCACTGGCCGCAGCAGCACCGAGGTGGCCAGCACGCCCGGCAACAGCGCAACGAGCAACACGATCACGCCAGCCACCCAGCGCAGCGGACCAGGTACCAGCGACAGCAGCCGCAGATGGGCGAAGTAAGTGATCAACCAGCCGAACAACGAGACCAGCGTCAACACCAACATGATGGGCACACCGGACAGGCCCAGCCGGGCCAGCATGCCGGCAATGGTGCTGGGTTCGACGCTGTGGCCGTCGCTACCCAGCCAGCCGTCGATAGTGTCGAATTCGACGATGCCAGTGGCCGCCAACAGCCAGTACACCACGCAGAACGCCAGCAACACGCTGTAGATCAGGGTGGGAAAGCTCAGCACGGTGGTCAGGAATACGATCATCGGGGCTCCTGGCGATCAGCGCTTGCGCGGGGATGACTTGATGCGTTTTTCGGCCCGCGCCAGCACGGCTTGCGCGGGATCTTCCAACGGCGGGTCGGTGTTGCCAGGCTGACGGGTCGAGGTGTCAGTTGCGCGACGCTTCATCCGCTGTGCCGAAGCAAACGCTGGCTCCGGGTAGGTAGCGTCGCCCGGCTGGCGACGTGCCACCGTGGCCTGGGCGCGTTGCAGGCGAGTGCTGGCGCGCAAGATGTCGCGTTGATGCTTGAGCCGACGCAGGCGTGCTTCCAACTGCTCCAGCACGTGGGCGTACTGCTGTTCGATGCCCGCCAGCTCGCGCCCTTGAGACAGTTTTTCATTGCGCTGCACCTCCACCTTGACCACCTGCTCGGCGGCGGCGCGGGCCTGTTGCGTGCGGCGACCGCGCAGGGCCGATTCCACTTTGGCTTCGGTCGCGAGCAACTGCTCGCCCAATGCGGCTTGATGCAGGTCATTGGCAATACGTCGGGCTTTGGCGGCCGCGTGTTCGCCGCGCGCGCGGTGCAGTTCGTCATCGATCGCGCTGATTTCGTCTTCCAGCAGGCGTTCGGCGCGCTCACCCAGCACGGCATCGGCCAGGCCCTCCATGCCTTCCTGGATGTGCTTGAACAACTTCTTCAGCGGGTCGGCCATCAGGCCCTCGCCTTGCGCGCACTGCGCAGGTAGGGCTGGTAGGCCTCGGTGGCGTGGATGACGTTGTCGGCCAGGGTGTCGATTTCGAAGATCAGGTTGGCCAGGCTGGAATGTGCATCCAGCGCGCCGAACATCACGTAGCCGTTGGCGCCGCCAATCCGCTGCAAACCGATGACCGACAGCGGCAGCAGCACATGGGTGCTCAATACGTGCGCGTTGAAGGCGGCCTGGTCGAGCACATCGTCCACCGGCCACAGATAGGCTTCCACCAGGATCTGTTCGCCGCCCACCGCCAGGAAGACCGACAGGTCGCCGTAGTTGTGCAGGATCAGGTGCAGGCTGGGTTCGCCGCCCTCGATGGTTTCCACGCTCATCAGCCCGTCGCGGACGGTGCTGGTCTGCGCCAATGCATGGCGGATAGCGGGGACGCTCCAGCCGGCTTCGCTGGATTGCGCGGGCAGATAGGGGATGCCGGCATCGCGCTCGGACTCGCGCATCGATTTTTCGATGGCAGCCAGCTCCTCGGCATATTCCGGCCGGATCCAGACATCCTTCTTGACCAGCCCCTGCTCCCGCATCCGTTCGCGGTAATTGCGAACATGCAGGGTGGAGGCCTTGATCGCTGCCTTGCGCTCTGTCATGTAATCATCCTGCACATTACATGTAAGCGAGTCAAGGAAGCCAAGGGGGCGTTTTCGGCCGTTTCGCGAACACTCCTTCGTACGCCGGCGCCGCTGAGGCGGCTAGTCCGGCGTGCGCGCCTGCGACAACTCGTATACCGCCCGCTGCGCCTCGAATGCGCGCTGGAACGCCGGCCGCGCCTTGGCCCGTGCGACATAGGCGGCCAGGTTGGGGAATTCGTCGACAAAGCCCAAGGGCTCGGCGCGCATCAGCACGGTGACCATCATCAGGTCACCGGCGCTGAACCCGCCGTCCAGCCATTGGTTGTCACCCAGATGGTTGGACAGGTCCCCCAAGCGCTGGCGCACGCGCTGATCCAGCATGGCCGAACGCGGTTCGAACCACGGCTCTTTGCGTTCCAGCACCTGCATCAGCGAGCGCTCGAACACCGGTGGCTCGATGGTGTTGACCGCCGCGAACATCCAGCTGATGGCGCGCAGGCGTGCATTGGCTTCCTTGGGCAGCAGCACGCCGTGGCGCTCGCCCAGATGCAGCAGGATCGCGCCTGACTCGAACAGCACCAGATCGTCTTCCTCGTAGGTGGGAATCTGCCCGAACGGCTGCAGCTTGCGATGCGCCGGCTGCTTCAGTTCGGTGAAGGACAGCAAGCGCACGTCGTAAGGCTGGCCCACCTCCTCCAACGCCCAGCGCAGGCGCATGTCGCGGGCCAGGCCACGGCCGCGATCGGGGGAGGCTTCAAAAGCGGTGATGGTGGGCGTCATACGTGGGCTCCAGTGGCTATTCTTCTTGATCGACGAGTGAGGCGTCATCGGATCGACATGGCCAACTGCGAGCCCCGCCGCCAATGTCGGCACGGGCGATGGGGCTCAGTCGCCTGACACCGGCTTGGACGCAGTCGCCGGTGTGGACGCGGCTGCCGCTTCGAACAGCACCCGGCCATCACGCACGGTCATCCTGACATCGGCAAACGCCTGAGGCTGTGATTGCGGATCCGAGCCCAGCACAACCAAGTCGCCAGCAAGGCCCGGCTGCAAGCGGCCGCGTTGGTCGGCCTGGCCGAAGCGTTGGGCCGGCGCGGTAGTCAGGTTGGCCAGGATCTGCCGCCAGTCCATGCCGGCTTCGGCCATCAACTGGTATTCCAGGTGAGTGTCGTAGGTGTCGTGGAAGCCGGCATCGGTACCAAACAGGATCTGGCCGCCGGCTTTGGACAGCGCCTGCAGCTGCTGCTGCGAATTCTTCACCAGCTCGCGCACCACTGGCTCGGGCACGCCTTCGCGCAGCAACTCGGCGGAGAACAGCGTGAGAGTCGGCACCAGGGCCACGTTGTCCGCCTTCAGGCGCGCAACGAAGGCCGGCTTCCATTCGCCCGATTCCGGCGCGGCATGCACGATCACATCCACGCCGCTGTCGACGGCCACGGCCAGCCCGACCTGGTTGGTGGGATGGGCGAAGGCTGGCTTGCCATGCGCATGCGCCGCTTCCACGGCAGCGCGGGCGATCTCCACCGACATCGGCGTCACGTTGCCCGGCCCACCGACGATGGCACCGGTGAATAGTTTGACGCCATCGGCGCCTGCCGCGAGTTGGGCCTCGGCGCGCTCGCGCGCTTGCGCCGCCGTGGCCACTTCGGCGCTGGGCGCATGCGTCTGCTGCCACAACTCGCGCACATAGATCGGCGTGCCATGTTCGGGAAAGAACGGCATGTCCACGGTCAGTACTTGTGGCCCGACCACTTCGCCCTGGTTGATGCGCGCACGCAAGGCGCGTGCGTCGCCTGGCAACGAGGCAATGTCGAACAGGGTGGTGAAGCCCCAGCGGGTGAAACGATCGCGCAGCGCCGTAGACAGCTCGGCGGCCGGCTGTGCATCCGGCGCATGGAACGGCGGCTTGATCAGGTGGATGTGGCTGTTCCAGAAGCCTGCCACCACGCTCGCCCCTTTGCCATCGACTATGCGCACGCCTGCCGGCACAACGACTTTGCCACGCGGGCCCACTGCGACGATGCGCCCGTGCTGTACCAGCACCGTGCCGTCATCGATGGGCGTGGCATCCGGAGCGGGATAGACACGCGCGCCCACCACTGCCAGATCCTGTGCGGCGACGGAGCCTGCCAGCAGCGCGAGCAGAACGGCCAGACAGACACGTAGCTTGAATCCAGTGCACGGCACGGTGTCGCTCCCACAGGAAAGGTCCATCGTGTGGCGGACCGCCCGTTGCTGTAAGCGCCGGAAGTCACGGAACCAATACTGCCCACTTTATTTGCAAATGCGCGGGAGCTGCTATCGCGGCTCCCGCTGTTGCTTTACCTGATTCCACCCAGTATCTGAAGCACTCCCTTGATCCCAAGAACGCGATCAGATTGGACTACCGCAGAGTAGTCGAACGCACCGCTCCATGAGGCGTGCGCATCTGCCTCGCTCCCAGGAGCGCGTTATCCATGCGCGACAACAGGACGGAAGTTGAACCTTGGCAGCTGTAGAGCATGTTCACACCATTGAACACACCCGGAGACACCTCCAACCCCATCGGCGACTTATCGAGCACGCTACATCCTCGAATCTCGGGGATTCGAGAACTTACGCCAATTGCGCTCGCATAACTTGATGGCAAGGAGCGCGCGTCATCCAAGGCATCGATGATTAGCTGACGCGACATTGAAGACGTAGCAGATCGAGCAGTCGACCAGGTATCAGACGCTCTTGTTGCAGAGCATCTTGGTCATCGCTTTGACTATTTATATACGCCACATATACAATCCGTATATACCTCGAAACGAGATTCCCCCATGGGCATCGTCAACATCGACGACGAACTGCACGACCAATTGCGTCGCGCCTGCACTGTCACCAGCCGCTCCATCAACGCGCAGGCCAACTTCTGGATCAAGGTCGGCATGCTGTGCGAGATGAATCCCGGCCTGACCTTCCAGGAGGTGGTGGCCGAGCAACTGCGTACCGCCGGCGTGCAACCCGCACCGCTACGTTCCGCGCGCCAGTGATCAAGAGCCCGCAGCAAGTTGAGCTGATGGCGCAGTCCGGCGCCCTGCTCGCACAGGTCTTCCATGCGCTGGACAAGCTACCGCTCGAAGGCATGAGCACGCTGGCGATCAATGACTTCGTCGAGCGCATGATCGTGGACGAGCTGGAGGCGCGGCCCGCAAGTATCGGACAGTACGATTACGCGTACGCCTTGAACGCCTCCATTGACGATGTGATCTGCCACGGCGTTCCCTCGGCCGACGACGTGCTGCGCAGCGGCCAGATCGTCAACCTGGACATCACTCTTGAGAAGAACGGCTATATCGCCGATTCCAGCACCACCTATCTGGTGGGCGAAGTCCCCTACCCCGCACGGCGCCTGGTTTCATCGGCCTACGACGCGATGTGGAAAGGCATCGCCGCTGTGCGTCCGGGTGCACGCCTGGGCGACATTGGCCACGCCATCGAACGCCATGCGCGTGGGCAAGGCTACAGCGTGGTCAAGGAATACTGCGGACACGGCATTGGTCAGCAGATGCATGAGGAGCCACAAATCCTGCACTACGGCAGGCCAGGCACCGGTTTGGAGCTACAGGAAGGCATGGTGTTCACCATCGAACCGATGATCAACCAAGGCAGCGCGGCGATTCGATCCGAACCCGACACATGGCCGGTCTACACGCGCGACGGCAAACTGTCGGCGCAGTTTGAGCACACGGTGGCGGTGACTCGCACGGGCGTGCGCGTGTTGACGTTGCGGCAGGGTGAACGGGATCGTTCGCAAGCGCCTAGGAGTGTGGTCGCATAGCAGGCACGAAAAAGGCCCCAAGAAGGGGCCTTTCAAGTCATCACGACGCAGCGCGACGTCAGATGGTTTCGGTGCTGCTCATAGCCATATCCTTCATGCGATTGCCTGGAAGCTGAGAATTACGCCTTGTCCTGCAAAGATCAAGTCATCAGTGGAGATCGTTGTGGTATTGCTTAGGATGCGTTCTTCCACCAGCTCCAGAGTTCCGAGTGGGCCATGCTGGATCAGTAGTTTGTCGGGCGAAAGGTTGGGCAAGCGGCAAGTCAACGTGCCAGGGTTGTTTGGATCGACCACGGCATCTGCTTCATTTATGACTTGTCCGCCTACAATCCGGCAGTGCCTGCAAGTGACGCGTGGTGCTTCAATGCCGCGGCCCTGGACTCCCGATTGAAACGCGTAAGGCCGAACCAATCCGACCTTCGACCGGTCAGGGACCAGGATGGCCTGAAACAAGATGGTCACCTCGATGACCTGCTTGTCCGGATCGACCAATTCCACTTCGACATCGCGCTCGACTCCCCGATAGTAGAAATCTTTGTTGGTCGGCAAGTAGGTCAGACGAATAGCTTGGTAAATCTTCTCCTCGATCTCCCGGAACGCATCATTGTGAAGCGCCCGGGTGACTGCGACCCACAACTTGTCCACGTCCTTCCTCACAAGGGCATGCCTTTCAGAGTAGATGACGCCCTCCAGATCCCTGCGGAATACGCCCTGGAGTTGCGCCGTCTTTGTCAGCCATGCGAACAGCCCTCCAGACAGGAGCGCGGTCCCCGTTGCGGCAAGGATGTCATCCATTCGCACCGGGGGCGGAAAGTGGAACGCAGCAGATCTTTCATCACCGTCTTTCTGATTGTGGGGACCACTTTCCCAATTGCGACATGCGCTTCAGGCCGTGGTCGTGCACAAATCGTTCTACCCATGTGAGGGCAGAAGTAGCAACTCAGATTTGAAGGCCGTGGACCAAGTAGCGGTTTCGCTACAACTGCGACTCCAACGGCAACCACTGCAGCACCTTGACCACTGATCGCCGCCACAGGCCCACGCCCGGTTCGGTTTCCCACACCCGCGGCGGCACATGCGCATCTTCATGCCAACGCAGGGTGCCGTCATCCAGCAAGGCCAGGCGATAGCTCTGGGTAGCCGCAGTCTTTTCGCGGTAGCGCGCCAGCAACTGCTGGGTGGCCTGGCGATCCTTGAACAAGATGCCCATCTCGGTGTTTAGGTTGATCGAACGTGGATCCAGGTTGAAGGAACCGATGAAGCCAGTCTCACCATCCACGGCAAAGGCCTTGGTGTGCAGGCTCGCGCCGCTGGAGCCGAACAGGCTGCCGCCGTCCTGCTGACCCTGCGGCATCAATTCGTGCAGCTCCACGCCCGCGCGCAGCAGCGGCACGCGGTACGGTGCGTAGCCGCTGTGCACGGCCATCACATCGGTGGCGGCGAGCGAGTTGGTCAGCACGCCTACCTTGACCCCGCGCGCACGCATCTGCGCCAGCCATTCCACACCGCGATCACCGGGCACGTAATACGGCGAGATGATGTGCAGCTCGTGCTTGGCCGCGGCCATGGCGGGAAACAGCTTCACCATCAGCCATTCGTGGCGGCCGTCGCCGGCCAGTTTGGCTGGCGGGTCGGACACCACCTGCGCTTGATCCAGCCAGTACAGCGGCGCTTCGCCGGCCACCATGCTGCGCACCGAAGGCGACTGGGCCAGTCGCTTGAGATAGGGATCGGCGCGACGCGAGGCCACCGACTTTTCGATCTCCACGCGCAGCGCATCCAGCGCGCCCGGTTCGACCTTGACCAGCGCCCCCAGCGGAATCACCGCCTGGCTGTTCCAGAACGCATCAAAGATCGCCTCGGTCTGCTGCACTGCCGGTCCCAGCAAGGCCACATCCAGATCCAGGAAGTTGGTGTCGGTGGCGGCGTCGAAATACTCATCGCCGACGTTGCGCCCGCCCACCACCGCGACGCGGCCGTCGGCTATCCAGGCCTTGTTGTGCATGCGCCGGTTGAGGCTGAAACCGCGCAGCATCATCTCCACCCCGCGCCCCAACACGCCGGCGCGGTTGCGGGTGGGATTGAACAAACGTACTTCGATGTTGGGATGGGTATCCATCGCCGCCAGGAAGGAATCCTTGCCGTGGCCGTTCATGTCATCCAGCAGCAAGCGCACGCGCACGCCGCGATCGGCCGCACGCAACAGCTCGCGATCCAGCAGCTGGCCGGTGAAATCGTCGTGCCACAGGTAGTACTGCAGATCCAGGCTGCGACCGGCCGCCTGCGCAGTGAGTGCGCGGATGGCGAAGGCATCGAGGTTGTCCGATATCAGGGTGATGCCGCTGCGTTGACCGCGGCCCTGAGTGAGCGGGAGCAGGCTGCGGTCCAGCACCGTCTGCGCCGGCTGCAACGCCATCGCCTGTGACGGCGGGCCCTGCACGCGCGCAGCAAAGCGCCCATAGCTGAAGACGGAAACAAAGCTGGCCACTGCCAGCGTCAACAGGATCAGGCCAAACCAACGAAGCTTGCGGCGCATAGGTGGGTTCCGGGACTCTGGGCTGATTCTAGCCATGCCGGCTGCGATGGCGCCGTCACGGCCGGTCGCCGCGCACAGGCTTTATGCTGGCGGCTGGTTTTTCCAAGGATCGAATGCCATGCGCCTGCCACACCTCTTGCTCTCCACCCTGCTCGGCCTGGGCCTGCTCGGCGGCTGCACTACTACGCCCGCCCCCGCCTCCGCCGGCGTCGACGCGCTGACCTGGGTGGTGGTGCGGCATGCGGAAAAGGCCACCGATGATCCGGAAGATCCCAACCTGTCCGCGCTCGGTCAGGCGCGCGCCCAGCGCCTCGCCCAGGAATTGGCGACTGCGCCGGTGACGGCCGTCTACGCCACCGAGTACAAGCGTACGCGGCAGACCGGCCAACCGACGGCCGATGCGCACCACGTGACGATCACGCCGTACTACGCCAAAGGACCGGCCAACGAGGTGGCCGCCCAGCTCAAGGCCGCGCACAAGCGCGGTACGGTGCTGATCGTGGGACACAGCAACACCGTGCCCGACATCGTCAGTGCACTGTCAGGACAAATTGCAGATCCCATGCCGGACACCGAGTACGACCGCCTGACCCGCATCCATGTCTCCGCCGATGGTGCGGTTCGCGTGGAGATCAGTCGGTATTGAGCTACGCCTCAGCGCGGGGTTTTCCTACCTTGCAGTGGTGCTTGCGGCGACAGTTTTGAAGGCGATGCCTTCCTAAGCTGATCCCGTGCCGATGTCCGGCGCGGGAGATGCTTATGAGTGCGCTGTGGTGGCTGTTGGGTTGGATGCTGTGCTGGTTGTTGGGTGTGGGGATGACGGTGGGCTTGGCGGCGGGATGGCCCTCCGCGCGGGCGGTGGATGTGCGGTCTGCTGCGGATCTGGTTTCGATAGACGAAACGCTCCCGAGGCCGCTCCTGCCGCAGAGTGCGCGCCTTGAGGCATCGCCGCTGCGGCCTGCGCCCGGAATGATGCTCGCCTCGCCGATGCACGCTGGCATCGATGTCGGCGATTACTGGATCAGCGAGAAACTGGACGGCGTGCGGGCGCGCTGGGATGGACGTCGCCTGGTAACCCGAGGCGGTGCGCGGGTCAGCGTGCCAGCCTGGTTCGTGCGCGGCTGGCCCAGCATGCCGTTGGATGGCGAGCTGTGGCTGGGGCGCGGTCGCTTCGAGGCCACCAGTGGCGTAGTGCGTCGTTACCGCGATGACGATGCACTGTGGCGGGAGATGAAGTTCATGGTGTTCGATCTACCTGCGGACACCGGCGTCTTCCATACACGCTTGCGGCATCTGCGGCGCGCCATCAGCACGGCGCGCGTGCCCTGGCTACAAGCCATTCCGCAATTCCGGTTGGCCAGCATGGCGCAGTTGCAGGCCAAGCTGCGCGAAGTGGTGGGCGCCGGCGGCGAAGGCCTGATGCTGCACCATGCCCAGGGCCGCTATGTGGCCGGGCGCAGCCTGCACCTGCTCAAGTTCAAGCCACACCTGGAGGCCGAGGCGCGCGTGCTCGGCCACCTGCCCGGCAAGGGCAAGTACGCCGGCATGATGGGGGCCTTGTCGGTGCAGGCGGCGGACGGGCGCAGGTTTCGCCTGGGCTCGGGCTTCAGCGACGCGCAGCGCGTCGCACCGCCCCCCATAGGCAGCGTGGTGACCTATCGCTACAACGGCCAGACCCGACTGGGTTTGCCGCGCTTCGCCCGCTTCCTGCGCGTGCGCGATGAGGAACCGGAGCGGCCGCCTTGATGGCCGGCAGACCGCATCGTTCCACCCTGGGCCATGCTGGCAAGCGCCAACCATGCGATGCTGCTGCCACTCGCCAGGAGCCCCGCCATGACGATCATCATCTCTCCCCGTGTCCACGACCTGGGCGGTTTCCAGGTCCGCCGCGCCGTGCCCAGTCTGCAAGCGCGCAGCGTCGGTCCGTTTGTGTTTGTCGACCATATGGGTCCGGCCACCTTCGACGAGGGACGCGGCGTGGATGTGCGTCCGCATCCGCATATCGGCCTGGCCACGGTGACCTATCTGTGGAGCGGTGCGATCAACCACAAGGACACGCTGGGCTCGGAGCAGGTGATCCTGCCCGGCGACGTCAACTGGATGACCGCCGGTCGCGGCATCGCGCATTCCGAACGCACGCCCTCGGACGTGCGCGCGCATCCGCATCCGCTGCATGGCATGCAGACCTGGGTGGCGCTGCCGCGCGAGTTCGAGGAAGTCGCGCCCGAGTTCCATCACCACAAGGCGGCCACTTTGCCGCAGCGCCAGCACAACGGCGTGTGGCTGCGGGTGATTGCCGGCCGTGGCTACGGCGAGGAGTCACCTGTGCGGGTGTTTGCCGACACCTTCAACGTGGCCCTGGATCTGGATCCGGACGCCGAGCATGTGATCGACGGAAATGCAGTGGAGCGCGCGATCTACATACTGGAAGGCGAAGCCCAATTGGACGGCGCCGACATTCCCGACAAACACCTGGTGGTGCTGGATCGCGGCACCCAACCCAAGCTGCGTGCCAAGACCGCGGTCAAGGCGATCCTGGTCGGCGGCGAGCCGCTGGATGCACCGCGCCATATGTGGTGGAACTTTGTCTCCAGTTCGCAGGAGCGCATCGACCAGGCAAAACAGGACTGGCTCAACAATCGCTTCGGCAAAATTGAAGGCGAAACCGAGTTCATTCCGCTGCCGGATCACTGACTCTCAGTAACTTTACTTAAGCTGCCTGTTGGAAGTTACAGCGATACTTCCTGCAACTCATAGCGTAGATTCTCGCCCGCCGCCCAAGCGCGGTGACAACCACGGAGTGTTTATGAGTCTCGCAAAACGATTGACGGCAGAGTTTTTGGGTACCTTCTGGCTGGTATTGGGCGGCTGCGGCAGCGCCGTGCTGGCAGCCAAGTTCGGCGGCGACGGCAATCCCCTCGGTATCGGTTTTGTGGGCGTGGCGCTGGCCTTTGGCTTGACCGTGCTGACCGGCGCCTATGCGTTCGGGCATATCTCCGGCGGGCACTTCAATCCTGCAGTGAGCTTTGGCCTGTGGGCCGGTGGACGCTTCCCCGCACGCGATCTGGCGCCCTATGTCATTGCCCAAGTGGCGGGCGGCATCGTGGCTGGTTTCATCCTGCTCAACATCGCCAAGGGTACTGGCACTTTCGTGATTGATCCGGGCGCGGCCGGGGCCTTCGCCACCAACGGCTACAACGAACTATCGCCGGGCGGCTATGACGCGGCGTCAGCGTTCCTGACCGAAGTCGTGCTCACGGCGGTGTTCCTGATCATCATCATGGGCGCCACCCACGCGCGCGCGCCGGCCGGCTTTGCACCCATCGCCATCGGCCTGGGTCTGACCCTGATCCACTTGATCAGCATTCCGGTCACCAACACCTCGGTCAATCCGGCGCGCTCCACCGGCGTGGCGCTGTTTGCCGGCTCCGGCGCGATCAGCCAGCTGTGGTTGTTCTGGGTCGCACCGATC
>Ga0160448_100222_pt1 | contig 23306 bp, 19 predicted proteins | sample HID1973M_E1MG_FD_108269 | JGI IMG/M metagenome (GOLD analysis project Ga0160448, IMG submission 108269) | Enriched mosquito-associated microbial communities from UW Madison campus, WI, USA - HID1973M_E1 MG | ecosystem: Host-associated > Arthropoda: Insects > Digestive system > Unclassified ...
GCAAGGTGGTCACACCTTCAAACGCGCGCACCACCAGCGGCTGCACGGTCAGCACGTCACCCTTGAGCGTCACATACGAGGGATCAATCACCGCCGACAGGTCGCCCTGCGCCACCCGGCCCTGCAGTCGCGCTTCGCCGCGTGCGCCGTCGGCGCGCAGATCGAAACTCAGCGGCAGGCTGTCTTCGGTCAGCGCCAAGGCGTGCAGATCCAGATGCTCACTGTGTCCGCTGAAGCGCCAGGTCGGTTGCGTGCGACCTCGAATGGACAGCGCTACCCGCACCGGTGCCGGCGCATTGCCACCCACGCCCAGATCCATCTTGTCCACATTGCCGCGCGCCACCAGGCCCAGCCGCGCTGGCGATTTGCCCAGGTCGGCCGGGAACACCGCGGTGAGCACCACATCGGTCAGGTAGTCATTGCGCGGCGCATAGCCGCCATGCACCTGGAAGTTGCCACGGTCGCTGTCGACGGCCAGCTCGCTGGCATGGAAATAGCCATTGCCAATATCGATGCCGCCGCGCGCGCGGCGCACGTTGATCATTGATTGGCCAGACTGCTTCACCACAAAGCCGTCAATCACCAACTTGTCGGCCTGGATCGCAATCGGCATTTCGATCGCCGGCAGCGACTCGGGCCAGCTGGGCAACTCGAACGGCTCATCGCTCTCCGGGATATCGAGCATCGCGCCCTGAATCTCCAGCGCATCCAGGCGCAGGCGACGGCCCAGCAACGGCCGCAGATCCGGATCCAGATACACCCGATCCGCGCTGAAGTGGATCTTGTCCCAACGGAAGTCCACGCCGCGCAAGGTCAAAGGTCCGGCCAGCGGACCATCGACCTGCTTGTAAGTGAAAGACGAATTGGCCGGCAAGCGCGCCACGATCTGTGCCAGCAGCACGTCGCGACCGGCCACGGTCTGGAGCAGCCAGTACACGCCAATCAGTACCAGCACCAACAACACGCCGCTGCCGATGGCGCCGCGTATGGCCAGCTTGCGCATGCGCGCGCGTCGGCGCACACGCAGTTCCGCGATGCGTGCCTCGCGCTCTTCCGGCGTGATCGATTCGTCGCGGCGGCTCATAGGCTGGTGCCGATGTTGAGGTAAATCTGGAACTGCGAGTCGGGGTCGTTCAAGCCATGCGCAATATCCAGGCGCACCGGCCCCACCGGTGAGCGCCAGCGGAAGCCGATGCCGATGCCCGTGCTCAGGTCCGGCATGCTGGAGTCAAACGCGCTGCCGGTATCCACGAATACCGCGCCGCCAAACTGGCCGCCATCGGGGTAGTACTCATACTCGGCACTGCCGGTGACCACGTTCTTGGCGCCCAGTGCGTAGTCGCCGTTGCGTGGACCCACTTCGCGCCAGGCATAGCCGCGGATGCTGCCGTCGCCACCGGCGAAGAAGCGCAGCGAAGGCGGCATGTCGACCAGCGCATTGGTGTAGGTGTGGCCCAGTTCGCCACGGAAGATCAGCGCGCTGTTGCGACCGAACTCGCGCGACCAGCGTGCGCGGATATGCAGCTGGGCAAAGCTGGCGTCGCTGCCGACGCCTTCCACGCCGCCGCGCAGGGCGATCGAGCCGGCCAGTTTGTCGGGTCGGTTGGAACCCACCGGCGCATTGACGTAATCGGCCTTGAGCTGCGGATAGGTGAAGGTGGCATAGCGATACTGGTTGACCAGGTTGCCGTCGTCGTCGATGTCCGACTCGTCGTAGTACGCCCAGCGCTCGCGCAAGGTGTGCAGCGAGGCCACCGCCGTCCAGTCCTCGGTGAGCTGGCCGCTGCGGCTGGCGAAAAATTCGACATGGCGCAGATCGATGTAGTCGGTCTGTTCGTCGCTGGCCTGCACGCCGATCGCATACCAACCGTCCAGCCATTTGAACGCCGGGATGCGGTATTGCGAGGTCAGGATCTTGCGCTTGGTCGCGTAGTCCAACTGGGTCGACAGCTTGTGCCCGCGCGAATTGATGTAGCGCCGGTCCAGGCCCAGGCGGATACCGGGGCCGCTCTCGCTACCGTAGCTGACACCGGCGGTGTAGAGCGTGCGCTTGGCCAGGCTCAGGTTAACGTCGATCGGCACCTGACCGTCGACCGCCTTGTCTGGATTGGCCTGGATGTCGATGTTGGCGAAATAATCCAGACCCAGCAGCGATTCGCGCAGCCGATCCAGCTTGCCCTGGTGGAAGTAGCTGCCTTCTTCCCAGTACACCAGCTTGTCGAGCAGGCCATCGACGAAATAGGTCTGGTGGAAGGTGGTCGGCCCCATGTCGTAGCGGATGCCGCTGACCCAGGCCAGATCCACATCGGCGGCATGTTCGGCGCGGGTCACTTCGACCTTGCGCTGGGTGAAGTCGGCATCGAAGTAGCCGCGATCAGCCAGACGCCGCACGATCTTGAGCTTGCTGGCTTCGTAGGTGGTGTGGTCAAAGACTTCGCCCACGCGCGGCTCGAACGCAGCCAGGTCTTCCTTCAGATAGCGATCTTCATGCGCCTCGCCATCGATGCTGATGCTGGAACGGCGTACCCGTACCGGCTCGCCCAACTCGATCTGGATGACCACGGTGACATGTTCGTCCTCGGCTGCACCGCTGCGGCGCGGGTCCACTTTGATCGTGGGGGTGTAGTAGCCGAACGGCTCCAGCGCCTCGCGGGTCTGCGCTTCGGCTTCACTGAGCAGGTATTCCAGCCGCGATTCACCCAGCTTGTCGCCCAGCACGTCATTCAAGGACAGGGCGACGTTGATGTTCTCGACCATCAACTCGTCTTCCACCCCCTCGATCTGCACCTTGTCGATGGTCGCTGCGGCCCAGGCCAGGCCGGGGCTGGCGAGGAGCAGGATCAGGAGCAGGAGGGCGTGGGGGGGCGTCCTTGGCATGTCGGGCAGGATACCCGGCATGGAGATTTTCTGGTTAAGGCCAGATAAGGATGAGCCGACTCACTGCATGGGCAGTGAGCGGTGTTAGCGCCACCATGCAATCAGGCGGATAGATGCTCGATGGCCGCTACGGCGCGGAAACGATCCGCCAGCCGCTTGAGCAGGGCCAGGCGGTTGGCGCGGATGGCCGGGTCTTCGGCATTGACCATCACATTGTCGAAGAACGCATCCACCTGCGGGCGCAGCCGTGCCAGGCGGTTGAGCACGCGCACGTAGTCGTGTTTGTGCAAAGCCTCGTCGGTGTCGCCCAGTGCTGCTTCCACGGCTTCGGCCAGAGCGCTCTCGGCCGGCTCGCTCAGCAATGCGCGATCCTCGCTGGCCGGAATGGCGATGTCGGCCTTCTTCAGGATGTTGTTGATGCGCTTGTTGGCGGCGGCCAGGGCCTCGGCCTCGGGCAGCGCGGCGAAGGTGCCGATCGCATCCAGGCGAGTGTCGAAGTCGTACAGCGAACCGAGCTTGGCAGTCGGGACTGAAGTCCCTCCTACACTCGCAGCGGCATCTGCCTTTGTAGGAGGGGCTTCAGCCCCGACCGAGAACAGCGACGCCACTGCATTGAAATGCGCGGCCGGCACGCCCTTGTCGGTGTAATAGCCGCGCAGGCGGTCGAGAATGAAGTCGAATAGATCAACCCGCAATGCTCCAGCATCGCGGTAGTTGGCAGCGTGCACGCCGTCAGGTAGAAGGACGATCGCGCGAGCTATGGCTCGCTGCAGGTCAATATCGAAGCCACTCTCAATGATCGTCCGCGCCAAACCCAAGGCATTGCGACGCAGCGCAAACGGATCCTTGTTGCCGGTCGGCTTCAAGCCGGCGGCAAAACCACCGGCCAGCGTATCCAGGCGCTCGGCGATCGCCAGCACTTTGCCCAGCGGCGACAGCGCGATGTCATCACCGGCAAAGCGCGGCTGGTAGGCCTCGTCGATCGCCAGCGCGATACCGCTGTCTTCACCGGCGGCCTTGGCGTAATGACGGCCGGCGATGCCTTGCAGTTCCGGGAATTCGTTGACCATGCGCGACTGCAGGTCGTTCTTCGACAGCTCGGCGGCGCGGCGCGCCTGCGCGGCATCGGCACCGACCAGCGGGGCGATGTGCTCGGCCAGCGCGGCCACGCGCGCGACCTTGTCGGCCACGCTGCCCAGCTTGGCCTGGTAGGTGACGGTCTTCAGGCCGTCGCCCATCGACACCAGGCCTTGCTTCAAATCTTCATCGAAGAAGAACTTGGCATCGGAAAAGCGCGGGCGGATCACGCGCTCATAGCCCTTGCGCACTTCGGCCACGTTCTGCGATTCGATGTTGGCGATGCCAATGAAATGCTCGGTCAGCTTGCCGCCGTCATTGAGCACCGGGAAGAACTTCTGGTTGATCTCCATGGTCTCGATCAAGGCTTCCTGCGGCACCGCCAGGAACGCCGCCTCGAAACTGCACAGCACCGCGCTCGGCCATTCGGTCAGGCAAACCACCTGTTCCAGGTTGTCATCGGTCACGCGTGCGCTGCCGCCGGCCTTGGCCGCAGCCTGCTGCACTTCGGCGACGATGCGCGTGCGGCGTTCGTCGGCGTCCACCAGCACCTTGCTGGCGCGCAGGGCGTCGACGTATTCGCCGGGGTTGCCGATCCAGACCGGCTTGTCATGTTCAAAACGATGGCCGCGGCTCATGCGATCACTGCGCACGCCCAGCACGCCGGCCTCCACCACGTCCTTGCCCAGCAACACCACCAGCCAATGCACCGGGCGGGCGAAGGCATAGTCGTGATCGCCCCAGCGCATCGGCTTGGGAATCGGCATGGCCGCCAGGGCTTCGCTGATGATCGCCGGCAGCAGTTCGGCGGTGCGTGCGCCAGCCTGGGTGGCGCGATGCACGAAGCGCTCGCCCTTGCCGTCAGTGGTGCGCTCCAGCTGCTGCCAGTCGATGCCGGCCTTGGCGGCAAAACCCTGCAGCGCCTTGGTCGGTTCACCGTTGGCGTCCAGCGCGATGTTCAAATACGGGCCCAGCACTTCGGACTTCTGTTCCGGCTGCTCCACGTCCACCGCCGGCAGCAGCACCGCCAAACGACGCGGGGTGTACAGCGGCTTGGCGTCACCACGCTGGAAACCCACGCCGCGCTTTTCCAGCGCAGTGATCACGCCATCGAAGAAGGCCTGGGCCAGGCCGGGCAGCGCCTTGACCGGCAGTTCTTCGGTGCCCAGTTCGATCAGCAGGGATTTTTGTTCGCTCATGGTTTCAACGTGTCCTTGATCTGCTCCCAGCTCCGCTTGCGGGAGAGGGTTTGACACCTTCCCCGCAAGCGGAGGAAGGGGATGCATGCCTTTACTTCTTCAAACCCGGAAAGCCCAGCTTCTCGCGCTGCGCGTAATAGGCCTCAGCCACTGCCTGCGCCAGCTTGCGCACGCGCAGGATGTAGCGCTGGCGTTCGGTCACCGAGATCGCGCGGCGCGCATCCAGCAGGTTGAAGCTGTGCGAGGCCTTGCACACCTGCTCGTAGGCGGGCAGCGGCAGGTTGGCTTCGACCAGCTTCAGCGCTTCGGCCTCGCAGGCGTCGAAGCGATGGAACAGCTCGGCCACGTCGGCGTATTCAAAGTTGTAGGTGCTCTGCTCCACCTCGTTCTGGTGGTAGACATCGCCGTAGGTGACCGGGCCTTGTGGGCCCACGGTCCAGATCAGGTCGTAGACGTTGTCGCAGTTCTGCAGGTACATGCAGAGCCGCTCCAGGCCGTAGGTGATCTCGCCCAGCACCGGCTTGCACTCCAGGCCACCGGCTTGCTGGAAGTAGGTGAACTGGGTGACCTCCATGCCGTTGAGCCAGACTTCCCAGCCCAGGCCCCAGGCGCCCAGGGTCGGCGATTCCCAGTTGTCTTCGACAAAGCGCAGGTCATGCACGCGCGGATCCAGGCCCAGCGCCTTCAACGAGTCCAGGTACAGCTCCTGGATGTTGTCGGGGTTGGGCTTCATCACCACCTGGTACTGGTAGTAACGCTGCAGGCGGTTGGGGTTTTCGCCGTAGCGGCCGTCGGTGGGGCGGCGGCTGGGCTGCACGTAGGCGGCATTCCACGGCTCCGGGCCCAGCGCGCGCAGGAAGGTGGCGGGGTGGAAGGTGCCGGCGCCCACTTCCAGGTCCAGCGGCTGGATCAGCACGCAGCCCTGGGCGGCCCAATACTGGTTCAGGGTCTGAATCAGGCCCTGGAACGTCACGGTCGGGGTCGGGATATCGGCCATCGGCTTATCGTGCACTGCGGAAAAGCGGGCTAGTATACGGGCGAAGCCTCCGCCCCATCTTCGTTTCCCGCCTGTGGACACCCGCACCAAAGCGCCCTTCCTGATTGTCGAGACCGGCCAGCCGGTAGCCTCGATGCGGCGCTATGGCGGCTTTCCGCACTGGATACGCGTGGCGGCCGGACTGGACGCCGACGAAACCGTGGTGAGCAATGTCGAACGCGGCGATCCGCTGCCGCGACGCGAAGGATTTGCCGGCATCATCGTCACCGGCTCGGCCGCGATGGTCACCGACCGCGCCGACTGGAGCGAACGCAGCGCCGACTGGTTGCGCAGCGCCGCCCATGAAGGCGTGCCGGTGCTCGGCATCTGCTACGGCCACCAGTTGCTGGCGCATGCGCTGGGTGGCGAAGTGGCCTACAACCCGGCCGGCCGTGAGTCCGGCACGGTGACCATCGATCTGCACGATCACGCCGGCGAGGATCCGCTGTTTGCCGGCTTGCCAACGCAGTTCGCCGCCCACGCCACCCATGTGCAGACCGTGCTGCGGCCGCCGCAGGAGGCGACCGTGCTGGCGCGATCCGAACAAGACCATTGCCATGCCTTCCGCTGGCGCGAGCGCGCCTGGGGCGTGCAATTCCACCCCGAGTTCGCCACACATCACATGCGCGGCTACGTCCATGCGCGCGCCGATCACCTGCGCAACGAAGGTCGTTGCCCGGGCACGATTGCGCGCGGCGTGACGGCAGCGCCGCAAGCCCGCAAACTATTGCGACGCTTTGTCAGACACGCACGCGGGCTGCAAGCGGCCCGCTGAACTTTTCCTCCACGGATACCCGATGAGCACGATCAACAAGGTGCCGGCCAGTGCCGGCGCGGAATGGCTGCTGGCTGGCTTCGCCCTGCTGCGCAAGGCGCCGCTGGCATTGGGTTTGCTGCCCATCGTCTGGGGCCTGGCCTCGACCCTGCTGGTGGTGCTGGTGGCCATGACCGGGGTGACGGCGCTGTTCTACCTGGCGCAGTTTGCGCTGGTGCTGGCCGGGCCGCTGTTCTTTGCCGCGATGGTCTGGGCAGTGCGCGAAGTCGATGCCGGTCGCCCTGTGCATCCGCGCGATTTGCTGCGCCCGGTGCGCGACGGCCATGCGCGTGCGCTGATTGCCACGCTGCTGCCGCAGGTGGTGGCCTCGCTGGCATTGGGCCTGTTGCTGCTGCTGTTGCTGGGGATGGACGAGATCAACCACCTGCTGGATGTGTTCGCCAAATTGCAGGCGATTGCCGCAGCGGGCGGCCAGGCCGATCCGGCCCTGTTCGACAGCCTGCCGGCGGGGCGTCTGCTGCTGTGGATGCTGCTGGTGGTGATTACCTTTGTGGCGATCAAGTGGATGACCTTCATCGCTGCGCCGCAGATCCTGTTCAGCGGCGCCGATGCGTTCTCGGCCATGCGCACCAGCCTGCGCGCCTGCTTGCACAACTGGTCGGCGATGCTGGTGTTCTACCTGCTGGCCGGCATGACGATCTTCGCGGTGAGCTTTGCCTCGCTGATCTTCGCGGCGGTGCTGCAGGTGATCGCCGGACCCACGGTGGCGGTGACCGTCTGGCAACTGGGCCTGCTGGCCCTGCTTACGCCGGTGTTGGCCGGCGCCATGCTGACCGCGTGGCGGCAGATGCTGCGTCCGGCCGGCGAGCCGACCCAGCCGGGCGCCTCAGCGGGTCCGGCAACGACGGCGCAGATCGAGGCTTGATCGCTCAGGCCGGATGATGCCGGTCTGATGATTCAGGCCTGACTGGTCAGGCCTTGTGCTGACTGGCCAGGTAGTCGGCGCTCTGCATCTCAATCAGGCGCGAGGCGGTGCGCTCGAACGCACCTTGCAGGCGATGCCCGCTGTAGAGCGCCACCGGCGCGGCGTCGGCGGTGCAGACCAGGTTGACGTGGCGGTCGTACAACTCGTCGATCAAGTTGACGAAGCGGCGCGCCGCATCCTCGTTCATCGCGTCAAAGCGCGGGATGCCGCCCAACAATACGGTGTGGAATTCGCGCGCCACTTCGATGTAATCGGTGGTGCCGCGCGGGCCTTCGCAGATGCCGGTGAAATCAAACCAGACGATGCCCTTGCCGCGTCCGCGCACCGGCACCTTGCGGTGATCGATGACGATGTTGCCGTCGCGGCAGCTGCTGCCCGGGCTGAGCTCGTCCCAGCGCGCGTTCAACCAGGCATCGGACTGCGCATCCAGCGGCGCGCGGTACACCGGTGAACGGGTCAGCGCGCGCAGGCGATAGTCTTCGGCGCCGATCGCATGCACTTCCACGCAGTACTTCTGCAGCAGGGCAATCGCCGGCAGGAAGCTGTCGCGCTGCAGGCCGTCCTTGTACAGATTTTTGGGCGCGGTGTTGGAGCTGGTCACCAGGGTCACGCCCTCGGCGATCAAGCGCTCCAGCAAGCGGCCGAGCAACATCGCATCGCCGATGTCGGTGACGAAGAACTCATCCAGCACCAGCACGCGCAGGCGATCGCGCCAGTCCTGCGCCACCTTGGCCAGCGGGTCGGACTGGCCGGCATGCTCGCGCAATTGCTCGTGCACGCCGCGCATGAAGCGGTGGAAGTGGGTGCGGTATTTGCCGTCGCGGCCACCCGGTTGATCCGGATGGAACGGCTCCAGCGGCAGGCCGTCGTAGAACAGATCGATCAGGAAGGTCTTGCCGCGGCCGACGCCGCCCCACAGGTACAGGCCTTTGACTGGCTCGGGTTTCTTCCAGAACGAGGACAGCCGATCCAGCCAGCCGTCCTGGCGCTCTTCCAGCAGGGCAAGGTGGATGCGATCCAGCTCGCGCAATGCTTCGTGCTGGGCCGGGTCGTCGCGCCAATGGCCTTCGGCCACGCCACGCGCATAGGCCTGCGACGGCGTCAGCGGAGCGGGGGTGTCACCGTCGGCGGCCATCATGCGGCCGGTACAAAGGCTTTCATCGCATGCTTGATGGCGCCGCGCAGGTCCATCAGCTTGCGGTGGAAGAAATGGCTGGTCTCCGGCATGCGGATCAGCTCGGGTGGATCCTTCAGCTCGTCAATCCAGCGATAGACCGCTTGCGGGTCGACGATTTCGTCTTGTTCGCCCTGGATCACCAGCCAGGGGCAGCTGGGCAGGGTGATGGCGTCGAAATCCCAGCGGCCCACCGGCGGCGCAATCGAGACCAGTGCATCGGGCTGGATCGCCTCGCAGCTGCGCAGCGACACGTAGGCGCCAAAACTGAAACCGGCCAGCCACAACGGACCCGGACGCTGCGCGCGCACCCAGTCCGCCACCGCCTGCAGATCCGCCGACTCCCCCACGCCCTGATCAAACTGGCCGTCCGAGCCGCCGGTGCCACGGAAGTTGAAGCGCACGGTGACCGCGCCCAGCTCGCGCAGGCTGCGCGCGGTCATCACCACCACTTTGTTGTGCATGGTGCCGCCTTCAGTGGGCAGCGGGTGGCAGATGATCGCGGTGAAGGCGCCGGCCTGGACCGGCTCGTCCGGCCATTCCACTGACAACTCAAGCGCGCCGGCTGGGCCGGGCAGGCTCAGCGTGGCGTTTTCCTGGGGAAAGGACGGTATCGACATGCCCACATGATAAGGCCTGCTTGCTGCACGCCGATGCGCATGCGCTGCGCGTGGCCGTCGCGTCAGCGCAATGCTGTGTATGCAATTGGTAGGCTTGTCGGGTCCATTGTTGCGGCGCACAATCGCAGGCGATTGGGCCTTCTGCCCGCTGTTTCCGCCACGGGCCACGGTCCACTGGCGCTCCCCCGCAGGACCTTCAATGCGACTTCCCATTCTTGCGCTCGCCGTGAGCGCTTTCGCCATTGGCACGACCGAATTCGTGGTCATGGGTCTGCTGCCGCAGATGGCCAGCGACCTGGGCGTGAGCATTCCCTCGGCCGGCATGCTGGTGTCCGGCTACGCCTTGGGCGTGGTGCTGGGCGGTCCGCTGTTGGCGATGGCCACCGCGCGGCTGCCGCGCAAGACGGTGTTGCTGGTGCTGATGGGCGTGTTTGTGCTGGGCAACCTGCTGTGCGCGTTGGCGCCCAACTACGAGTGGTTGATGGTGGCGCGGGTGATTGCCGCGCTCGCGCATGGCTCGTTCTTTGGCGCTGGTGCGGTGGTCGCCGGCCATGTCGCCGCGCCGGGCAAACGTGCGCAGGCAATTGCCTTGATGTTCACCGGCTTGACCGTGGCCAACATCCTGGGCGTGCCCGCCGGCACCTGGCTGGGCCAGGCGCTGGGTTGGCGCGCGACCTTCTGGGCGGTGGTGGTGTTGGGCGTGCTGGCGCTGCTCGCGCTGGCGCGCGGCGTGCCGCGCCTGCATGACCTGAGCCCGCCGCGGCTGGGCCGCGAACTGCGGGTGCTGCGTGAGCCGCAGGTGTTGCTGGCCTTGGGTATGACCGTGTTCGGCTTTGGCGGCGTGTTTGCGGTGTTCACTTTCATCGTGCCGCTGCTGACCGATTACGCCGGCTTGTCGCCGGCTTCGGTGGGCTCGGTGCTGGTGCTGTTCGGCCTGGGCGCCACCGTGGGCACGCTGCTGGGCGGCAAGCTGGCCGACTGGAAACTGATGCCGGCGTTGATCATCGCGCTGGCCACGCTGTCGCTGTTCTTCCTGCTGTTCGCCGCCGGCATGCAGCACACCGGCGTGGCGGTGGCGGGCGTGTTCCTGATTGGCCTGATCGGTTTTGTCGGCGGCCCCGGCTTGCAGGCGCGCTCGGTGCAGTCCGCGCGCGAAGCGCCGTTGTTGGCTTCCACCCTCAACCAGAGCGCGTTCAACCTGGGCAATGCCGGTGGTGCCTGGATCGGCGCCAGCTTGCTGTCCCATGGCGCGGCCTATCCAGTGTTGGGCGTGGCGGCGGCAATCATCACCGCCGTGGGCCTGGGCCTGACCGTCATCAGCCTGCAGCTGGAACGCGGCACGCGCCGCGCCGAACTGCGCTGCCAGACGGCCGCTTGCGATGCGGCCACCAAGGTCTGATGGGCAAGCCGGTCCGCGCACACTAGTCTGTCGCCATGGCTTTTGACGCCTTCGCCCTGATCCTCGCCATGCTCGGCCTGGGCATGCTGTTCGCGCGCCTGCGGGTGTGGCCGGACAACGCCGCGCAGGTCTTGAACCAGGTGGTGTTGTACGTCTGCCTGCCGGCGGCCGTGCTCACCTACGTGCCGCGCCTGCATATGGACGCCAGCCTGATCGGCCTGGCCATCACGCCGTGGCTGCTGGCAGTGGCCACGGTGGCGCTGGTCAGCCTGGCCAGCCGCTGGTTCAAATTCCGCCGCGACGAACACGCGGTGCTGCTGATCTGCGTGGGCCTGTGCAACAGCAGCTTTGTCGGCTATCCGATGGTGCGCGCGCTGCTGGGCGAACATGCCCTGCCTTATGCCGTGGTTTACGACCAGTTCGGCACGTTCGTGTTGCTGTCCACTTACGGTTTGTACGTGTTGGCCAAGTACGGTGGCGATGAGCCGCCGACCTTGAAGATCATCGCCCAACGCATCGTCCGCTTCCCGCCAATCTGGGCGCTGGTGATCGGCCTGACGGTGATGCCGGAAACCCCGCCGGCCTGGATTGGCGCGGCCCTGCTGAAACTCTCCGACGCCCTGCTGCCGTTGGTGATGCTGGCGGTGGGCCTGTCGATCAAGCTGCGCCTGCCGCGTGATGAAATCCGTCCGCTCGCCACCGGCCTGGTGCTCAAGCTGGCGGTGATGCCGGCGCTGGCCTTGCCGTTGTCCTGGGCCTTTGGCATGGACGGCGCGATGCTGCAGGCCAATGTGCTGGAGTCGGCCATGCCGACCATGATCACCGCCGGCGCGCTGGCCATCGCCCATGGCTTGGCGCCGCGGCTGGCGGCGGCGCTGATTGGCTACGGCATCCTGTTCTGCCTGGTGACGCTGCCGGCCTGGAGCTGGCTGCTGCAGCACGTGCTGCGCTAGCCACTTGGCATCAGTGACCGGCGTGTAGCGCGCGGATCAATCCGCCGGCACGGTCCGATCACTGGCCCATTCGCGCAGGCTCGCCACCTGCTCGGCCATGATCACCGACAGCGGCCGGGTGCCGCGGATTTCCTGCATCAGCAGGTCGGTGTCCAGCGGCTTCTGTTCGCCATGCGCGGTGTACAGCGCGGCCACGATCGCCTGTTCGATCTCCGCGCCGGAAAAGCCCTCGCTGGCCGCCGCCAGCGCCGGCAGCTGCAAGGCCTCCAGCGGCAGGCTGCGGCGGGCCAGATGCACGCGGAAAATCTCCACTCGCGTATCGGCATCGGGCAGGTCGACAAAGAAGATCTCGTCGAAGCGGCCCTTGCGCAGCAATTCGGCCGGCAGGTCCTGCACCTGATTGGCGGTGGCGACCAGGAACACCGGCGCCTTGCGCTCGGCCATCCACGTCAGCAGGTAGCCGAGCACGCGGCGCGAGGTGCCGCCGTCTTCACCGCCGCTGGCGATGCCTTTCTCGATCTCGTCGATCCACAGCACGCACGGCGCCAGTTGCTCGGCCGAGGCCAGCGCCGAGCGCAGGTTCTTCTCGGTTTCGCCGTGGTACTTGTCGTACAACGTCCCGAAGTCCATGCGTAGCAGGGGCACGCCAAAGCCGCCGGCAATGGCCTTGGCCAGCATCGACTTGCCGCAGCCCTGCACGCCCAACAGCAAGACGCCCTTGGGCGGCTCCAGCCCGGCCGGCGGGGTGCCGCCAAAGGCCGCGCGGCGCTGCTCGATCCAGCGCTTGAGCCGGCGCGCACCGGCCACATCGTTGAAGCGCGCGGTGTCGTACTCGTAGTACAGGTGGCCGCTGCGGTTGAGCATCTCGAACTTGAGCCGGGTCAGCTGCGGCAAGTCCTCGGTATTGAGTGCGCCGTCGCTGTGGATCAGCTGGCGGGCGATGCGCTGGGCGTCGGACAGGCTCAGGCCCTGCAGGTTGCGCACGATCTGCTTGACGGCTTCGCCGTCGCTCTCGACCCGGCGGCCGTTGTTCTCGCGCGCGTAGGACTCGGCTTCCTCGCGCAGCATCTTGCCCAGTGCCACGGCGTCGGGCAGGCGTGGATTAAAGCGCACCGCCGCCGCTTCCAGTTCCGGCGGCAGTTCAATCTTGTGGCCGACCAGCACGATCACATGCGGCAGGCAGTTGCGGCGCTGGATCAGATCGCGCAGCGCGCGCTGGCTGCCGGCGTAACCCAGGTAGGGATGGAAATCCAGCAGCACATAAACGCCGCGCTGGCTGGCCTGGCGAATGGCCTGCAAGGCGGCGCTGGCGTCGGGGGCGCCTTCGGACGGTTCTTCGCGGTCCATGTCGAAGCGACGCAGGCCCTCGGTGGCGGACCACCGGTACAGGGCCCGCCAGACCCGCGAAAGCGACTGGCGGAACAAATCGATGACCCGGGCCTCGTCCTGCGTTTCGATCACGATCAGCGGGGTGTTGGCCCGGATCAGTGCGGTCAGGTCTTGCAGTTCGTTCATGGCGCTACCGGTCCCCGGGGGCGCAACGATAACGGAATCCTGGCGCCGGTAGTTCCAGGCCAGGGGCTTTGAGCGGGCGGCAAACCCCGGCCGCGCCCATTCCCGCCCTCACGGCCCGCGGTGTAACCTGCGGCTTCCCGGTCTAAGAGGTGAGCGCATGAAGACGATTCTGGTCGCCAGCTCCAAGGGTGGCGCGGGCAAGAGCACCATCGCGACGAATCTGGCGGCAGCCTTTGCTCTGGATGGCAAACGCACCGTACTGGTGGATGCCGACCCGCAGGGATCGTCCACGCGCTGGGCCGAACGCCGCGCCGAACTGGAAACTGCCGTGCTGCCGATCGACGGCGCACGCAAACGCAACTGGCGCACGCTGGTGCCCGAGGATGCGGACCGGGTGGTGATCGACGGCGCCGCCGGGGCCATGGCCGGGGACCTGGAATCCTTCCTGGAAGCGGCCGATGCAGTCGTGGTGCCGGTGCTGCCCTCGGCGATGGATATCGACGCCACGGTCGGCTTTCTCAACACCCTGGCCAAGGTGCCGCGGGTGCACAAGCGCAAATTGCCGGTGGGCCTGGTGGTCAATCGCACCAAGCCCTGGACCAACGCCTCGCAGCAGGCGGTGGAGATGCTGTCGAGCTGGCCCTACCCGGTGGTTGCGCAATTGCGCGACACCCAGGCCTATGTGGTGCTGGCCGGACTGGGCCGCAGTTTGTTCGACTACCGTTCGGCCCAGGTCCGCGATCATCAGTCCGACTGGGAGCCGTTACTCAAATGGATCAAGAAAGCCTAACCAGGGAGCCAGGCCAACATGCGTGAACTGATCCTGCTGCGCCACGCGCATGCCGAGCCGGGTAATGCCGGCCTTACCGATTTTGATCGCCCGCTGTCGCCGCAAGGCCTGGCCGAAGCCGAGGCCGCCGGCCGCTGGCTGGCCGAGCATGGGCTGGTGCCGGATCGGGTGTTGAGCTCGCCGGCACGGCGTTCGCGCGAAACCCTGGAGGCTGTGCTGGCCGCCATCGGCTACGTCGAGCAACGCCTGGAAGACGACATCTACGAAGCCACCCCCGGCACCCTGATTGATCTGGCCGATCGCCACCGCGAGGTGGAGCGGCTGATGATGGTCGGCCACAATCCCGGCTTCGAACGCATGGCCGCGCTGTTGCACAGCGGTCAGTCCGGCGACTTCCGCGGCATGCCGCCGGCCAGCGTGGCCGTGCTGAGCCTGCCCGCCGAGGCTGCGCTGGAACCGGGCATCGCCAGCCTCACCCAGTTCTGGTGGCCATGATTGCAAGCTTGAGTCGTAGTTGCCTGGGCGCGCTGGCGCTGGGCTTGTTGTGGGCGGTGCCGGCCTGGGCGGCCGGCGATGCCATCTTCGATCCCGCGCATACCCGCCTGGGCTTTGAACTGCGCACGCGTTGGGGCCAGAAGCTGGAAGGGGTATTCCCGCGTTACGAGGGTCATGTCAAGGTGCTGCCGGACGGCCAGCACCAGGTGCAGCTGCGCATGTACACGCGCGACGTGGAGATCCTCGGCTACCCGCGCTACACCGAGTGGGCGCGTGGCTCGCATTTCTTCGAGTCTGACCGCTACCCGGTGGTCACCTTTGTCTCGCGCCCTTACTCGCCGCAGTTGCTACGCAACGGTGGCGAACTCGACGGTGATCTGTCGATTCGCGGCATCAGCCGGCCGCGCAGCCTGAGCGTGCAGGCCTCCACCTGCTCACGCCCGGCGGTGGACTGCGACGTGGTGGCTACCGGCACCGTGCGCCGCAGTGACTACGACATGGATGATTGGAAACTGGCCATCAATGACCGCGTGGTGTTTGTACTGCGCGCACGTGTGCAGGATGGGGTCCGGCAGTGATTGGCCATTGGACCCGCCGGGCCGCGCACTGCGCGGCGCTGCTGCTTGCCCTGTCTTCCACCGCCTGCGCCAGCCTGAGCGATGCGCAGCGCGAGCGCGCCGCGCAGATCGCCCAGCAGGCGCGTTCGCAGATCATTGATTGCCAGGCGGCGGACGCCTGCGCACAGGCTTCGCCGTTACACCAATTGGGTGAGCGCGCGCTGGCCGCTTCCACCCCGGCCCTGCCCAAGCACTACGCGGTCATTCTGGATCGCGGCGAAGACTCGTTGCTGGCGCGCATCAACCTGCTGCGCAGCGCGCACTCCAGCATCGATCTGCAGACCTACATCTTCGACAAGGACGACAGCGCGCGCCTGATCATGGATGAGCTGCTGCAGGCCGCCCGCCGTGGCGTACGCGTGCGGGTGCTGATCGACCAGCTCTCGGCCATTGCCGATCTGCGCATCCTGGGCGCCTTGTCCGGCGCGCACCGCAACCTGGAAGTGCGCATCTACAACCCCAGCTTCGGCAAGGCCAAGCTCAATTACTTCGACTATGCCGGCAGCGTGATCTGCTGCTTCCGCCGCTTCAACCAGCGCATGCACACCAAACTGCTGCTGGTCGACAACGAGTTGGGCATCACGGGTGGGCGCAATTACCAGGACGACTATTACGACTGGGATGCCGAGTACAACTTCCGCGACAGAGACGTATTGGTGGCCGGGCCGGCGGCGACCGCCATGGCCAGCAACTTCGAGGCGTTCTGGAAGGCTCAGCGCAGCGTGCCGGCCGAGCGCCTGAATGATGTGGGCCGAACCCTGCTGCAAGGCGGCGTACCGAGCATGCCGCCGGCGCATTACCTGCGCCCACAGCGGGTCGAAGCGATGTCGCGCGATGCCAGTGACCCGGCGGTGATCCAGCAACGGCTGGTCGACGGCGCGTTGGCGGTGAGCGATGTGAAGTATGTCGCCGACCTGCCCCAGAAGCATCGGCGCGAGCACAACGCCGACGCAGCGCCCTCGGCGCCGCAGCTGGAGTCGCTGATCAGTTCGGCCCAGCATGAGGTGCTGTTGCAGACGCCGTATCTGGTGATGTCGGATGAAGCGCAGGACATGTTCCGCGGCATGCATGAGCGTGCCGATGCGCCCAAGGTCATCGTCTCCACCAACAGCTTGGCCGCCACCGACAATCCCATCGTCTATTCGATGTCGTTCAAGTACAAGCGCCGCTATCTGCGCGAGTTCGGATTCGAAATCCACGAGTACAAACCCTTCCCGGAAGATGCTCCGGTGGACTACGCCACGCTGATGCCGGACGGACCGCCGGTGCCGCCGCCACCGGGTGCGGTGGAGCCGAGCAAACCCGTTGGCCCGTCGGGCTCACTGGGGCCATCCTCCGGCTCGTCGCGCAGCACAGCCACCAGCGGCAGCAGCGGTGGCAGCGGCAATGCCAGTGGCAATGGCCGCGAGCCGGCAGGCGAAACCACCCGCAAGATGCAGCGCACCGAGTCGCGCCCATCGTTCTTCAGCAGTGGCGCCGGCAGCTCACCCGTGCCGTTGAAGCGCGCCGGCGTACGCATGGGCCTGCACGCCAAGTCGATGGTGATCGATGGCCGCATTGGCGTGATTGGCACGCACAACTTTGATCCGCGCTCGGAGAAGTACAACACCGAGAGCGTGGTGATCATCCACGACGAAGCCTTCGCGCAGAAACTGGCGGACAGCATCCGCCGCGACATGAGCCCGGAAAACTCCTGGACCATCGCACGTCGGCAAAAGTCGCCGCTGTTTTCCGGGCTGGACTACAGTCTGGGCAAGGTCTCAGAGTCGCTGCCGCTGTTCGATCTGTGGCCTTGGCGCTACGCCACCACCTACGAATTCCTGCCGGGACCGGACTGCCCGGCGCCGCTTCAGCGCACTGATCCCAACTTCATGAAGTGCTACCGCGATGTCGGCGATTTTCCCGAGGTCAACATCGGACCGAAGTGGTTGTATACGCGCACGCTGACTGCGTTCGGCGCGGGCCTGGTGCCGATTCTCTGAGCGGCGTGCTTCTGATCAGCGCGTCCCGGATCAGCGCGTCACCGGCACCACTGCCAGGGTGATGCGCGACACGCAGACCAGCTTGCCTTGTTCGTTCTCGATGCGGATTTCCCACACCTGCGTGGTCCGGCCCACATGCAGGGCGCGGGCGGTGCCGGTGACCACGCCTTCGCGCACGGCGCGCAGGTGATTGGCGTTGATCTCCAGGCCGACCACCATTTCCTTGCTGGTATCCACGGTGAGGTTGCCGGCCATGCTGCCCAGGGTTTCGGCCAGCGCCACCGAGGCGCCGCCATGCAGGATGCCGAACGGCTGATGGGTGCGTGCATCCACCGGCATGGTCCCGCGCAGCCAGTCATCGCCGACTTCGGTCAGCTCGATGCCCAGGTGTGCGACCAGGCTGTTGCGGGCGTGCGCATTGATTGCGGCAAGATCGATGGGTTGGCGAAAGGCCATGTCGGTGCGCGTCTGACAGGAAGATACCCAAGTGTACGGCGAGCGGCGTCTTCTCCGCCCTGCTCCCTTCCGGTATCGTGACAGCATGAGCCTAACCCCCACTTCTGCCGCCGGACGCGGCGGTGTGGCGCGCGTCTTCCGCTACGTCTACCGCGCACCGCTGCTGCTGATCCACGTTCTGGTCCTGTTGCCGCTGACCCTGCTGTCGATGGTGCCGCTGTGGGCCAGCATCGACGTGGGCGGCGAACCGTTTGAGCATCGCGTGGTGCGCGCCTGGTCGGCGGGGCTGATGTGGATTTTCGGCTTCGTCCTGCATCGCGAAGGCACGCCCTTGCCGGGCGCCACCTTGTTTGTGGCCAACCATGTCAGTTGGGTCGACATCCAGATGCTGCACAGCCAGCGGATGATGGGCTTTGTAGCCAAGCGCGAAATCCGCGGCTGGCCGGTGGTGGGCTGGCTGGCCGAACGTGGCCAGACCATCTTCCATCAGCGCGGCAGCCAGGAGTCGCTCGGCGGAGTGCTGCACGAGATGCTGGCGCGCCTGCGCGCCGGCCATTCGGTCGGCGTGTTCCCGGAGGGCCGCACCCGTGACGGCCGCGAGGTGGGACCTTTCCACGCGCGCATCTTCCTGGCAGCGGTGGAAGCCGAGGTGCCGGTGCAACCGGTCGCGTTGCGCTACGGCGAACACGCCAGCGCGCAGCCGCTGGTGGCGTTCGGACCCAAGGAAAGCTTTGCCGCCAACTTCCTGCGTTTGCTGGGCGAACCGGGGCGCACGGCGGCCATCTGCTTCCTGGAACCAATCCGCGTCACTGACGTCGAAGGCCGGCGCCGCATCGCCGATCTGGCGCGCGAGCGCATCATCGCCGCGATGCGCTAAAGTCCCGGCGGGGAGACGGGCGCACCTGCCCGTCTGACACGTCAACCTGGGGGACATCATGCGAGCAGTACGCTGGGCGAAGCTTTCCGCCCTGGCGCTCTGTGGTTTGGCCACGGTCACGGTAGCGGCGGCGCTTGTGCCGGCGCCCACACCGACCGCTGCCGCCACCGCGCCTGCCACGACCGCGCCTGACACTGGCGCGGCCATTGCCGACATTCCATTTGCCGCCGCTGATGCGGCCGCCGTCAGCGTGCCCAGCGCCGCCGATGCCTGGGGCGGTCCGCGTCCGGCCGATGCGCCCACGCTGTCCGACCGGGTGGTGTCCTACACCATCAAGGCCAGCCTGGACCCGGACAAGCACACGCTCAAGGGCCAGCAGCAGCTGACCTGGCGCAACCGCAGCGCGCAGCCGGTGCGTTCGGTCTACCTGCACCTTTATCTCAATGCGTTCCGCAATGAAGGCAGTACCTTCTTCAGCGAGCAGCGCAACCTCGGTTTCGATTTCCGCTCCGACGTGCAGATGAAGGACGACGAGTGGGGCTGGATCGACATGACCCGTGTCGAGCAGGCCGGCGCCAAGGTCGCGCAGACCTTCGTGCAGCCCGACAACGGCCCGGCCACCGACATGACCGTGGTCCGTCTGGATCTGCCACAGGCGGTGGAACCCGGTGCCAGCACCACGCTGGACATCGATTTCAATGCGCAGTTGCCGCGGGTGATTGCGCGCACCGGTTACTTCGGCACGTTCCATCTGGTGGGCCAGTGGTTCCCCAAGATCGGCGTGCTGGAACTGCCGGGTGAGCGCGGCGCCACCGCGCCGCGTTGGAATGTGCACGAGTTCCACCTGCACAGCGAGTTCTACGCCGACTTTGGCAGCTACGACGTCAGCATCGACGTGCCCAGCGATTACCGCGTCGGCGCCACCGGCGAACAGCAGGGTGCCGCCAGCAGCGCCAACGGCCGCAGCCAGTACCGCTTTGTGCAGCACGACGTGCACGACTTCGCCTGGACTGCCGACAAGCGCTTTGCCGAACCGCTGCTAGGCGACTGGACCGGCCCGGGCAGTCCGCCGGTGAAGATTCGCGTGCTGTATCCGCCTGAATACCAGGCCAGCGCCGCGCCGGCCTTGAAGGCCACGCAGGATTCGCTGACTTACTTCTCCAATACGCTGGGGCCGTATCCGTACCGTACGGTGACTGTGGTGATCCCGCCGTACAACGCCACCGAAGCCGGCGGCATGGAATACCCGACCTTCTTTACCGCCGACTCCTTCACCGAAGTGCCGGCGCGCGGGATGAACGAGTATCTGCTCGACTTCGTCACCATCCACGAATTCGGCCATGGCTACTTCTACGGCATCCTGGCCTCGAACGAATTCGAAGAGCCCATGCTCGATGAAGGCCTGAACGAGTACTGGGATCAGCGCATGCTGCGCGAGTTGAATCGCGGCTACGTGTTTGCGCCGGAGTGGATGCGCAAACTCGGCATCGCACCCAAGCTGGGTGATTTTGGCCTGGAGCGTATTGGCGCGCAGTTGAACGAACCCACCGACGGCACCGGCGCCAACTCCTGGGGCCGTTATTCCAGCAGCGCCTACGGCGCGGTGTATTCGCGCACCGCCACGGTGATGCGTGATCTGGAAGCGCAACTGGGCAAGGCGGCGACCGAAAAGGCGTTCAAGGACTACTACGCCACCTGGAAATTCCGCCATCCCAGCATTGCCGATCTGCGCGAGTCGCTGGCGGTGTCCACCGGCCGTCGCGATCTGGTGGAGCGTGCGTTTGCCGAACAGGTGTACGCGACTCGCAAGGTCGCCGATCGCATTGAGCGACTGAGCAGCAACGAAGTGTTGCCGCTGGCCGGCGTACAGAACGAGAACGGCAAGCAGGTCACCGTTGGCCAGGAAGCGCTGGACAAGACCATCAGCGCGCGCCGCGAAGCCTGGGACAAGGCCAATCCGAAAGCCAAGCCAGGCACCGGCCCCTTCCCCTGGCGCACCACCGTGACCGTACGTCGCGAAGGCGCATCGGTACCGCAGACGCTGGTGGTGACCTTTGCCGACGGCAGCCACAAGACGGTGCAGTGGGACGACACGGCCGCGTGGAAGCGTTTCGTGTTTGAAGGCAACAGCCGTGCGGTGTCAGCACAGCTGGACCCGGACAAGCTGCACTACCTGGATGCCAGCAAGCTCGATGACAGCCGCACGCTGGAAGGCGACGGCACTGCCGCGCGCCGCTGGAGTGCTGATTTCGCCGCCCTTTTCCAGGCCGTGCAGGCCTTCGTGGTGAGCCTATGACTACCTCTGGCAAGTATGGTTTCTGGCGCAGCCTGTTCGGTTCGCTGCTGAGCGCCCTGCAGTGGCGCGTGTTGCTGTTGTGGCTGGTGGGCCTGGGCCTGATTGCTTTGGTCGCGGCCTTCCCGGTCTGGCGCGCGCTCGATGGCGCCTTGAGCAACACGGTCGGCGCGGCCGGCTATGCGCATGCCTTGGATGCCTTCGCCCTGGTCGATTTGAGTCGCGTGCTGGGCAAGGATGCGAGCGTGGGCTTTGGCGTGATCATTTCCGGCGTGCTCAGTGTCCTGCTGATGCCGTGGCTGACCGGGGTGATGCTGGCCAGCCTGCGTCTGGGCAAGGCCGGTCGCCTGGCGACGCTGGCCGGCGAGGGCATGCGTGAGTACGGCCGCCAGCTGCGCCTGATGGTCTGGTCGCTGCTGCCGCTGGGCATCGCGCTGGGTTTGGGTATGTGGGCGATGAACACCGCCGGAACCCACGGCGAAGACGCGATCCTGGCCAGCGAATCAGAGCGCGCCCATCGCTGGGCGTTGATCGCGGCGGTGGCGGCGTTCGTGCTGGCGCATGCCGGCATCGAGCTGACCCGCGCGCGCATCGCCGTGCGCGATGACACCCGCTCGGTGATCCGCGCGTGGTGGCGCAGCCTCAAGCTGTATCTGCGCCGGCCGTTCGCGGTGCTTGGTCTGTACCTGCTGACCAGCCTGATTGGCTTTGCGGTGGCACTGGGCCTGGCCTGGCTGCGCACGCGCGTGGCCGGCATCGGTTGGGGCGGTCTGGCGCTGGCGGTGCTCAGCGCGCAGGCCGTGGTGGCGGCGATGGCATGGACTCGCCTGGCCCGCCTGCGCGCGCTGGCGGCGGTGGTGCTGGATGATGCGGAACGTCGCGCAGTCGTCGTAGTGGAAACCACCGTGGCCGTGGTGGAAGAGGTTCGCGTAGTCGAGGAACCGGCAGCCACGCCGATCAGCTGAACCAGGCCAGCGACCTGCTGAGCTGAATCTGCCGCCCTCTCACCGCTGAGAGGGCGGCAAGACTTTGCGAAGAGGGGCGGCATGTCGCCTGCGCTGCACGGCTGGCGCACGGCGCTGGCGTTATAGTCGGCTATGTCCGACCCCACACCGCCGTCGATGAACGCTGCCGACTATCAGCCGCCGCGCTGGCTACGTAATCCTCACGTGCAATCCGTGCTGGGCTCCAGCCCCATGCGCCGACGTCGCGGCGTGCATGCGCTGAGCCGCGTCGGCGCGGAGAGCCACGAGGTGATCGTCGATGGCGGCGATGGCATCCGCCTGCAAGGCTTCCACAGTGCCCTGCCGGGAGCAGCGCCGCGCGGCCTGGCGGTGCTGCTGCATGGTTGGGAAGGCAGTGCCGATTCCAGCTACATGCGCCTGACTGCGGCACAGCTGTTGTTGCGCGGGTTCGAAGTGTTCCGGCTCAACTTCCGCGATCACGGCAGCAGCCACCATCTCAACGAAGATCTGTTCCACTCCAATCGCCTGGATGAAGTGGTGCATGCAGTCGGCGACATCGCACGTCGCTATCCCTCGCGGCCGATGGTGCTGGCGGGTTATTCGCTGGGCGGCAACTTCGCCCTGCGCGTGGCCAAGCGTGCCGGTGAAGCGGGCGTGCCGCTGGCCAGGGTGGCGGCCGTATGCCCCTTGCTGGATCCGCTCAAGACCATGGAGTACATCGAGAACGGCCTGCAGATTTACGACTGGTACTTCCGCCGCAAGTGGCGCAGCTCGCTGATTCGCAAGCGCGAGCTCTTCCCGGAGCGGCACGGCTACAACGATGAAGTGTTGGCGCAGGACATGCGCGGGATGATGCGCTGGTTGACTGAGCGGCATACCGGCTTCGAGTCGCTGGAGGCTTACTTCAACGGTTACTCGATTGCCGGTGATCGCCTGGCTGGCTTGCAAGTGCCCGCACATATTCTGATGGCGCAGGATGACCCGGTTATTCCGTACGAGGATTTTCCCAACTGGCATCTGCCCGATTGCGCGCAGTTGGAGATTGCCGCCTGGGGCGGGCACTGCGGTTTTATCGAGAACGCTTCGGGCGATGGCTTTGCCGAACGCTGGGTGGCCGATCGGCTGGGCGCGGTGCTGGAAAGCGACCGCTTCTGACCGCAGTGGCGCAAGCGCGCGCGGTCAATACCAAGGAGTCGAGCCCGACTTCAAGTAATTACAAAC
>Ga0160448_100224_pt1 | contig 23036 bp, 14 predicted proteins | sample HID1973M_E1MG_FD_108269 | JGI IMG/M metagenome (GOLD analysis project Ga0160448, IMG submission 108269) | Enriched mosquito-associated microbial communities from UW Madison campus, WI, USA - HID1973M_E1 MG | ecosystem: Host-associated > Arthropoda: Insects > Digestive system > Unclassified ...
CTGGGTTCCGAAGGCGTGCGGGATTGTAGCCAAGCCTGGGCCTGCTTCGGCAAGTCGGAAAGGTAGGTGGACGTGTTGGTGATGGGTTCAGTGGTTCGGGGCTGAAGCCCCTCCTACAGGGGCTTCGGTTCCTTCCCCTGCGCTTCGGCTGCTACGGGCGGAGGCTCGCAGTCTTCGCCGGTCTCGCGCTGCTCCGCACGGCAGCGCGAGTTCTTTTCCCAGTACAGCTCAGGCAGCGAGATCGCCCGGCGGATGGTCTGGCCTTGGCCCTCCTTGCAGCCTGTGGCCACGGCCATCACCAGCAGCATCAACACCGCCAGCAGGATCAGCAGGCAGCCATTCTTCTCTCTCGCAAAAGTACCCACTGCCCGTCTCCCCGCAAGACCAGCTGTCCACCCCTGCCCCACCTGCTTCCGGCGGCATGCCTAGCGCGCCGGGTCGCCGCCGATATGCCGATCCAGGAACTCGACCATCCGTTGGCTTACATCCACTGCGCTGGCGGTGGACCAGGTGGAGATCACGTGGCCTTGCCCCGGATAGATGGCCAGTTGCACCGGTCTGTCCAAGCGGCGCAGGCCGACGAACAATCCCTTGGACTGCTCGTACGGCACGGTCTTGTCCTTCTCGCCGGCCACAATCAGCAGCGGCGTGGTGATGCGGTCGATGCGGTAGTACGGCGAGTTGTCGATGTAGCGCTGCGGGTTGGACCAGGGCATTTCGCCCATGCGGCCTTGGCCCTTCTCCGACCAGCGAATCGAATGGCTGTTGCCGCCATCGTCCATCTGCGCGTAGGTGCTGCCCAGGTCGAAGACGCCATTGACCGGAATGCCCGCGCGGAACAGATGCGTGTGGCTGACGATGGCTGCGGTGCTGTAGCCGCCATACGACTGCCCGCTCACCGCCAACCGGTTGATGTCCACGTAGCCCGCATTGCCGGCGGCGTAGGCCTGGGCCAGCACTTCGTCGGTCATCTGCGAAGCCGGCTGGCCGGTGGCGCCTTCCGGCGAGAGTTGGATGTTGGCCATGATCACCACATAGCCGCGGCTGGTGAACACCTGGCTGGGCACGGTGTTGCCCATGCCGCCGCCAAAGAAACTGGCGCGCGTGGACAGATCCGAACCGGAGTAGATCATCACGATGCCGGGCAGCCGATCACCCGGCTTGGCACCGGGCGGCAGCAACAACGTGGTGCGTACGCGCGCCAATGAGCCGTCGTATTGCGGGGTGCGCGTTTCCAGCACGTGCGCGCCACCGTAGCGTCGCCCTTCCAGGCGCGGATCAATCACCGACAACTTGCGGCCGCGCACCAGGTTGGGCGAGAACTGGTAGAGGTTGGGCGGCGTGGCCACGTCTTCGAAGATCGCGGTCAGCTGCTGGTGGTTGCCGCCCGCCGCAAATCCGGTGCTGCGGACCATGCCTTTGGCGATCACGGACGAACGGCCGCTGCCCAGGTCGATACGCTGCACGGTCTGCTCGCCGGTGCTGCGGTCGCGCATCAGCACGCTCACCGCGCGCGCATCCGGTTGCCACAGCATGTTGTCGTTGGCGCGCACCAGATCCAGGAACTGCCAGCCTTCGGCATCGGGCAGCGACAGGCGCTGCGCCGCGCCACCGGCCAACGGAACCAAGGCCAAGGCGCGCGGCTTGCGATCGCGGCCGATGCCGGAGGGATCCAGGCCGACCAACAGCTGGCGGCCATCGGCGGTGAAATACAACACCACCGGAGCCAGCTCGCCGAGTTCCGGCGCCAGTCGCACCGGTGCACTGGGACCATTGCTGAAGTCCTGCGACCACAAGCCGCCGTCCTTCAGATAGACCAGCTGATCACGCGTGGGGTGCCAGCGGTAATCCAGCCGCGTGTAGTTGACCGAATGCTCCGAGCTGGGCAGCCCATCGATATGCGCCACCGCCGCGCCACCGGCCTGCGGGATCACGTACACATCGCAGACGTAGTCGGTGGAGATGTCCGCCTTCGGTCGCAGCACCGACATGTAGCTGACCCAGCGTCCGGACGGCGATATCTCCAGGCGGTTGGGACGGGTCGGGCTGTCGGCCGGCACCAGCGTGCGCACGCTGCCATCGCTCAGGCTGATGGCGGCCAGCGTGGTGTTGTAGTGACTCAGCAGGAACGACATGGCGTTGCCGGCCGTGCCTTCATCCGCGCCTGCGGCTTTGGCTTCGGCGCCGCCAAAGTGGACGATGGGTTGGGTCTGCTCGCTGTCCCCCTTCGCAGTGGCAGCAGCTGCCGTATCCGCAGCAGGCGTCGCTGGCTGATTCGCAGCCGGCGGCTTGGGATCCAAGGGCACATACAGGGTCTGCCCATCCGGCGACCAACGCGGCTCGGAGCCAGCGAATACGCTGCCCCTCACCACCGCATCGGACACACGCTGGCAGGCGCCGCTGGTCAGCGCCACCGTCCACAGCTGCACGGCGCCATCGGCGTCGGAGTAGAACGCCAGCGTGTCACCGGCCGGCGACCACGACGGCGCCCATTGGTTGCCCTTGCCACCGCAGACCGCTGCCGACGCGCTACTCGCCGCCTTGTCGACCGCCGCGATATGCACATGCGCGCCATTGGCGGTGACCGGCGTGCCGTTGGGCAGGAAGCGATCCTGCTGCGGCTGCGTGGCCGGCGGCGTGACCACCACGTAGGCCACGTGCCTGCCATTGGGTGAGGCCACCGGTGTTTCGTTGTAGGCGAAGCTGTTGGCGGTGAAGGCCAGTTCGTAGGGGAAGGCGTCGGCTGTGGACCGTGCGCGGCTTTTGGCGCTGCTGGGAGTGGTTGCGGTCGTTGCAGTTGCTGCAATCACCCCAATGCCTGGGCCAGCTGCGGAGGTTGCGATCGTTGCGACATTTCCGGAGACGATTCTGGCGGCGTTCGCGGCGTTAACGGAACTCGCTACTCCCACCACTGCCATCGCAGACGCCATCACCAACACTGACATTGCACGCACGTCTTTCCGCGTCCAGCGACACCGCTGGCCATCAATTCGAATTTCCATACTCACTTTCTCCCCTGTGTGTTCTTCGCCGTACGATCACGTAGCCCGCGCCAATGCGCGTACTGCGCGGCCTTGTCCGGGTTGGCATCGCTCTTGTCCATCAACCAGAACCGCCACCAGTCGATGCTGCTCCCGAGCGAGCGCAGGCGGTGCTGCGGCCGAGTGGTGGAGTGCGAGGCGCTCTGGAAATACAGCATGTCCACCGGCCGGTTGAAGGCGTTGAGGCGGTCAGCCATGGCACCGTGGTAGACCACGCTCCAGATGCCATGCGACTGGAACATCAGCGGCGTGGTGATGTGCTTGAGTTCCTCGTCGGTGAACGGCCGCATGTGGTCGGTGTATTCCGACGCGCCGCCGTCGGTGTTGATCGCGGCGGCAAAGCGGATGGACGAATGAATCAGCAGGTAGGACACGTAGTAACCGGCGCGACTCCAGCCAGAGACGCCAATACGCGCGGTATCAATCAGGCCGTCGCGATCCAGCTGCGCCACCGCCGCCTCGGTATCGCGACGCATGCGCTCGCCCTCTTCCGGCGTTTCGACCACATCGCGCATGCGCGGCTCGCGTGGGTACAGCACCATGAAGCCCTGCCCGGCCAGCATCTGCGCGGCATGGCTGCTGATCTGCCAGACGCCGTCAAACAGGAAGGGCTCGCCTTCCTTGCGCAGGGTGCCGTCGTCCAACAGGATCACCAGCGGATAGCGCTTGCCCTTCTGATAGCCCACCGGCTTGATGACGAAACCATCAGCCGCTTCCTCGGTGCCGGTGCGCCAGCGATACGGCACCACCTCGCCCAGTTGCAGGGTCTTCAACGCCGGATTGAGATCGGTCAGCGCGCGACTCTGGCCCGTGGCGAAGTCCAGCGACACCAACTCCGGCGCAGTACTCAGGCCATCACGCACACCCAGCACGCGCTGGCCATCGCTAGCCACTGACCAATACGGATTGAAGCCGCGCACGCTGCCGGCCGAGATCAGCGCACTCCAGCCACCGTTCGCGTTGCGCTCCAGCCGAGCAAACTGCTCGGCCTTGTGCGACAGCACCAGCGACTTGCCATCGCTGGCCCAGCTCACCGGACGCCATTGCTTATCCAGGCCCAGCGGCGTGACCCGACGCGTAGCCAGATCCACTTCCACCCAGGCCGGTGGCAGCGTCGGCTGCGCGCTGGACAGCAGATAGGCGATGACCGACTTGCCATCCGGCGACCACAGCGGCGAGCCGCTCTCGTGGCTCTCGAACTGCGGGCTGGGCGCATCCACCAAAGGCGTGATCGCGCCAGTCGCCACATCCACCACACCAATCAACGGCGCGGTGCGGCGGGCGTACTCGTTCATGCCGTTGCCCTGGTAGTAGGCGTAGCGTTCGGCATGCACCGGCTTTTCGCTCAGCTGGTACGGGTACAGCAGCAGTTGCTTGCCATCGGGCGCTGCCGGCAAGCGTGCGAAGTGCAGCACCGCGTCATCGGCCAGCGATTGGGTGGGCGCCGCGGCCACTTTCTCATCGTCCAGATCCAGCTTCTGCGCCGGGCGGCTCTGGCGCGAGTCGAAGAACTGTTTTGGTTGCTCGCCGCCTGACAGGAAGTACTGGCGAACCGCATGCCATCCATCCAAGCGCGAGATCACCGGCGAGACCAGGCCGAACTTGGACAAGGTGGGGAACACCTGCGTGTCCCACAGGAACACGCCGTCCTCCTCCATGCGCGCAGCGCTGCCATCTTCCGGAAAGGCCACCGCCGAGTAAGCAATCAGCCGGCCATCGTCATCGGTGGTGAAGGTGCGCACCGCCGTGGCGTGGCGGGTCAATGCGCTGCTCTGGCCGCTGGCCAGATCCAGCAAATAGCCCTGGGCGATGCCGGCATCGTCCAAACCCAGGTAAGTAATGGCCTTGCCAGCGCGCACGAAACGCAGCTGGGTGATCGGCGTGGCGGTTTGATCGCGGCGTTCGCCGGGGAAGTCGCGGCTCAGCAGCACGCGCGAGGCATGTGGCTTGCCCTGCCCTTGCAGATCCACCAGGCGCAGTTCGTAGAGGTTGGTGTTGCGCGCCAGATCGCCGCGCCAGGTGACAAAGGCCGCTTGCGTGCCATCGGGGGAGATTGCTGCGACTTCATCTTCCGGCGTTGCGCCGTACTGGATGCGCACCATGGCGATGGCATCTTCCACCGCCGCCGGGCGGGCCGCGTTGGCGGCGGTCGCGGCCATCGCGGTTGCCAGCATCACGCCGGCCACACACCACGCCAAGCCGCGTGGCAAAACTACACTGCTCCGCATCACTCTGGTCCTCACCGATTCTGTAATGGGTGTCTGCATTGCAGACACTGTCCAGAATCAAGGCGCTGACCAGGCGCAACTCCCTACGTCGTTGTTGCAGTTTGTTGACTCAATCGTGGCTGATCAAAATGCGATTGCCTTCGTGGCGCGCATGCACCGGCATGGTTGCTTCCCATGCGGCCACGACCAGTTCTGGATCGCCGGCCACATAACTGCCGTTGACCTTGAGCTGGGCCACGCGTGGATCCACCAGTTCAATCTTCAAATGCTTGGAGTAGCGATTGACGTCGATGATCGCATCGGCCAGCGAGGTGTCTTCGAACATCAAGCGCCCGCGCGTCCATGCCATCGCTGACGACGGCGTGGCAGCAGAACGGCCGAAGCCGGTCGCGTCATTCGCCCACCAACCGCGCTCACCTGGCGCCAGCGTGGTGAACTGCTCGGTGCCCGGCCGTTGCATGCGCACGCGGCCTTCTTCCAACACCACCTCGGTGCGGTCGGACTGCTGACTGACCTGGAAGCGCGTGCCCAGCACCACCGTTTCCACCTGACCGCTCTGCACCACGAAGCGCGCGTGGTGCGGGTCCTTGGCCACGGCCAGGTACACGCGCCCGGCTGGCAGCATCAAGCGGCGGGTATCACCGACCTTCATGTAATCCACCGCAGTGCCGGCATCCAGGGTCAGTCGCGTGCCATCGGGCAACAGCACATCGCGCGTGGCTTCGCCGGCCTGGTAGTGCAGCGCATTGCCGGGCACGGCGCGGTGCCAGGCCACGCCCATGGTGAGCATGGCCAGACTGGCGGCGGCGGCGAGCATGGGCTTCAGAAAGCCTTCGCCCGCGCCGCGCCGATCGCGCGGCGTGGTGGAGAACACCAGATCGCTCCAGTTGGCCAACGGCTCCACCTTGGGCGCGCCGCTGGTGGCGCGTTCCATCGCCTCGTCCTTCCATGCGCTCCACTGCATGTCCTGCTGCTGATCCAGCTCGCGGATGCAGGCCGTGCTCCACTCGCAGTCGGCGTAAGCCTGCGAGTGGGCCGGTATCGCCATCCAATGGCCGAACTCTTCCATCTCGTCGGCCTGCAAGCTGCCGCGCTGGATTTTCAGCTGCCATTCGCGGGCTTGCGAATCAATCTGCACCCGCGCTCGTTCGCTTGTTCCTGTCCCTATCATGGAGTTCCTCCTTCCCATTCCTTCGACTGCTCGCGCAGTTCGCGCAGTGCGCGGCTTATCTGTTTTTCAACCAACTTGACCGAGACCCCGCAACGTCGCGCGATCTCCGGATTGCTCAGGCCATTGCTGCGGCTGAGCAGAAAGACATGTCGACAACCCGGCGGCAGCCCGCCAATGACGCGTTTGACCAACTCCAGGGTTTGCGTGGCCGAGGCCGAGCGTTCCGGGCCCGGCTCGTCGGTGGCCAGCAGATCCACTTCGTCCTGCGGCCCGGCCGGCGGCGCGCGCATGTGTGCGCGGGCAAAATCGATCGCCACATGCTCGGCAATGCGGAAGCACACCGACACCGGCGCGCGCACCTCGCAACGGCTGGCGTAGGTCCAGGCACGCAGGCTGGTTTCCTGCAGGGCATCGTGCAGATCGGCCGGGTCTTGCAGCTTGCGGCGCAGGAACGCAGTGAGCGCCGGCCGCAGTTGCCGCAGCCAGGCCTCCATGTCCTGGCCGACGACCTGCCCGGCCAGGCCCGCTTCGGCGAGCGCCTCCAGGTTTACATGTCCATCCGCCATGCCTGTCCACCTTTGTCCGGCTCCTCCCCAGGGGTAAGGCGTGGCGTGGGAGCCGCACCCTACCTTCCCACCATTACCGTTCGTCGGGAAGCCCTAGGGAGCGGCCTGGGCGGTGGCGCCGGCCGTGGCTTTGGCCGGTCCCTGCAGGCCCGACTCGTCGAGGAAGGCGAAGATCCGCGTCCACATATCCTCGATATTGCCCGGCGACAGATAGACGTGGCCCTCGCCCCAGTAGCGCACCAGCTGCACGTCTTTGCCCTGGCGGTGCAAGGCGGCGAACAACTGCTCGGCCTCGTTGACGTTGACGAAGTCCAGGTCGCCATGGATGAGCATCAACGGGGTGGTGATCTTGTCGGCCTGGAACAGCGGGCTGTTGTTGATGTAGCGCTGCGGATCCTGCCACGGCGGCACGCCCATGCGGCCCTGCCCGCCCTCGGACCAGAGCGCGCCAAAGTTCAGTCCTTCCGGCACGGCGGAGGTCTTGTCGGTGTTCATGCCGATGCCATAGCCGCTGGTGAGGTTGGCCAGGCCAGCCAACGACACTGCCGCCTTGAAGCGCCCGGTCTGGGTGATGATGCTGTTGGTGCCGTAGCCACCGTAGGAGTGGCCCATGATCGCCCAGCGATCCGGGTCCACGTAGCCCTTGGCCACCGCGTTCTCGGCGGCACGGATCAGCTGCTCATGCATCTCGCGCATGGGATTGCCGCCGGCGGTGCCGTAGTCGGAAATCTTCATGCTCGCCAGCAACACCGCATAGCCGCGCGCGGCCGGGATGTTCTTGTTGAGGAAGGAGATGTCGCGCAGGTCGTCGCCCTTCAACTCCTTGCGATAGCGCGTGTCCGGATAGAAGTACACCAGCAGCGGATGGCGATCACCGGGCTTGTGGTTGGGCGGCAGCAGCAGCCAGTCGTTGCGGTCTTCGTCCTCGCCAGCTTCGCGCCGCGTCAGCAGCACCGGCGTGGCCGCGCCCACATTGGCCAGATGCGCGTTGAAGCGATGCACCGACAGCGGCGCCTGACCCGCACGCACCAGCAACACCTCATCGCCATCGCTGCCCTTGCGCTGGAACAGCGCCGCGCCCGCCAGCGCCGAAACTTCCAGCGGCATGCTGTCATCGCTGGGCCGCTTGACCCGGCTGATCTCGCCGGAGGCCAGATCCACAAAGGCGAACTCGCCGGAGAACACGCCCTCGCGCATGATCCGCAGCGCCAGCTTGTTGCGCTCCAACGCCAGCGCATCCACCGCCGGGAAAATCGAATCACTGCCCAACGCATCGCAACGCGGCGTCGCCATACGCCACGGTGCATAGGGTGCGCACCAGGACTCCACATCCGCACCCAGCTTGGCGGTCAGGCTGCGCGGCGCGCCCTGCGCCGGTACCTGCCACAGCTGGCGGCTGGCGATGAACAACAAGCCACCCTGGTACGTCGCCACCGGATACTTGAACACCTGCTTGTCTTCGCCGCGCGGAATCTGCGCGGTCAGCTCGCCCTGCACGGCACCGGCGCGGTTGATGCGGGTCCAGCGGAAGCCTTGATCCTCAAACTCGCCCGCGCCTTCGCGGCGCGTGCGCACGGCCAGGTGTTCGTCATCCAGCCAAAGCAACGGCGCTACGTAGCGCGCTTGTTCTTCTTCCGTGTCCCATTCCAGCCCCGGCGTGCGCAACGGCGTGGACACGCCCTTGGCCACCTCGTAGGTGTAGTGCGCATGCGCCAGCTCGTCCTGCTTGCGGCTGCGCACGCTGTAGTACAGCTGCTGGCCGCTGGGCGACCAGCGCAGCGAGCCGTCATCCACCGAGCAACCCTCGCACAGCGGCAAATCGATCTTGCCCTTGGCGCTGTCGATGATCACCAGCTGGCTGCGATCGCCCACGCTCAGGATCGCCTTGGTCTTGACCCCGCTCATGTCCAGGCTGCCGAGCTTGCGCAGATACGCCAGCCGGCCGCCCTGCGGCGCGGGCGTGAGCATGTAGCCAAAGCTGCCGCGATCAAACTCACGGGCAGCGCCGCTGGCGGCATCCACCAGCGACAACTTCACCAGTGGATCCTGCGAGGCCGAGCGATAGCGCCCACTGCCTACCGCCTTGACCGAGGCCTGGCCCTGCCAGGTCTTGCGCGAGAACTCCACCACCTTGCGCAGGCCGTAGCCGTCGAAGGACATCGTGCGTTCCTGCTCGTCCTTGTCCATCGACACCAGCACAAACTCGCGCGGCGAAATCCACGAAATCGGCATGACCGAGGTGCTGCCATCCAGGCTCAACCGGCGCTCCTTGCCGGTGGCGTTGTCGATCACGCCGACCTTCTGCACATCGCCGTCAAACCAACCGAAGGTCGTGTACGCACCGCCGGGCGCGCTGCCCAGGTACCAGGTGCGATCCTTGGGGCCGGTGCGCAGCACGCGCGACTTGCCGCTGCCCACGTCCAGCACCGACAGCACCGACACATCACGGCCCCAGTCGCGGCCGCGATCAAACTTGACCTTGTCGCGATAGGCCAGGTGCGTATCCAGGAACACGTGACGGCCGTCGGGTGAGAAGCGCGCCTCGCCCACGTCCTGGTTCTGCAGCATCAGCAGCGGGGTAAACGGTTTTGACTCCGCCGCGCACACGGCGCCGGCAGCCAACAACATCTGGATCAAGCACATCGGAGCAAGCAACTTCGAAGCACGCAACATCGGAGCACGCGAACAAGCAGCAAACCTGGGTGTCATGTCAGCAACCTCTGGGGTGTTAAAGCTAAAGGCGCTGCCACATGCCCCGCCCCCCACCATGACTAACGACACGGTCGTGCCCGCCGCGCGCCTTCTCCATGCCGCAGAAAGAACGAAGCCGGCCCAGGGGCCGGCTTCGCCTTTACCCATGCGACGCGGGGAGAGAGCACCCGCGCCGATCAGGCTCAGAACAAGTACTTCAGCTGCACGTAGTAGGTGCGCAGGCGCGCATCGACCAGATAGCTGTAGTACGTATAGTCGCTGGAGACATCCACTTCCGGCTGACGGTTGAAGACATTGCGGATGCCGGCATTGATCTCGATGTTGTCGAGGAACTTGCCAAAGCCACTGTCCGAGGACGACACCGAACGCCAACGGAAGGTGGCGTCATGCAGGATCTGCCGCGGCACGCGCCCGCCATTGCCCTGCGCGGCCAGCATGGTCGCGCTGCTGGCCAGCGCGGGATCGGCCACCAGGTAGGAGCTGTAGTGGCGGATGTTCCAACCCACACCCCAACCATTCTTCTCGTAATCCACGCCGTAGAAGCCGCGGAAATTGAGTGGAATCGACTGCCCGTACGAGGCCGAGATGCCACGCAGGTTGAGCGTGGGCAGGCCCGGCAGAATCTGCCGCTCGGCCTTGAGCGTCCAGGTGCCATTGCCCCAGAACTCCAGGTGGCCGCCGTTATCCAGATCCAGCCCGTATTTGAGCTGCATGTCCAGGTTGTCCAACTGCGCCGACGCCGCATTGACCCGGCTGCTGTCCAGGTAAACGATGGGCCCGGCCCAACCCGGCAGATCGCCCGGCAAGGCCGCACCGCGCTGCACGCGATCCGGGAACTCATCCTCGAACTGCAACAACTGCGCCTCGGTGATGGAGGTGATGTTGTTGGTCTTCTTCAGGCGCGTGTAGTCCAGCGACATGCGGAAGCCCGGCCAGAAGGTCGGCTCGAAGATCACGCCGGCCGAGGTGGTCTCGGATTCTTCCGGCTCCAGGTTGGGATTGCTGCCAGACACATAGACCATCGGCAGCGGTGAGGTGGTGTTGCCACGGCGCGGATCGGGCGTGCTGCTGAAGTATTCCTCCTGCCGGCTGGGCGCACCCAACTGAGTCACGTCCGGCGGCACAAAGCCGGTGCCGTGGCTGGCGCGGAAGATCAGCCCTTCAATCGGCGAGTACTTCAGGCCAATCAGGCCGGTGGTCTCGGCCGAGGAGTTGTTGACCAGCTCAAACGGCGGCGGCTCCGGCGTGACATTGGGGAACCACAGCGCGTAGTTGCCGCTGACGCTGCGGTAGTCGTCGTAACGCACGGCCAGCTGCAGTTGCAGCGCCTGCACGCCGGTGCGCGCATTGGCCTCGCCAAACAGCGGCACGCCCAACTCGGCGTAGGCACTGCGCACATCCTGCGAGCGCGGCGGGAAGATCGCCATCAACTCGTTGGCCGTGCCCGGGCTGTTCCACTGCGCGCCGCTGCCGAACTTGGTCTTCTGCTGCTCCAGCAAGAACGACGCGGTCACCGCACCCCCCGGCAGTTGCCAGACCGGTCCGGCCAAACGCACGGTGGGGTTGTAGGTGTAGGTGTCCACCGGCAGGCCGATGCTGCTGACGGCCGTGGGGGCATACGGGCCAAAATCCAGCGTACCCAGGTTGTAGTGATCGATCAGCGGATTGAAGCCCGAGGCCAGCATGCCGGCGGTGTTGACCGAGCCCGGCCGCAGTGTGTAGCCAATGTTGGCCTTGGACCAGGTGAAATCCACCGAAGCCGCCCAGTCCTTGGGCAGGCGCGCAATCAAACCGGCGCTGGCGCGCTCGGTGTTGTTGTAGTTGTCCGAGTAGGTATTGAACTGATCAGTGATCAGGCCCGTGACGATGGGCTGCTGAAACGGGTTACGCGGATCGTCCGCCGCCAGGGTAAAAAAACCGAAGGACCCTCGCGGGTCGCGGCCGCGCGTCTCGTTACGCGACAGGTCCAGGAACGCATCCAGTTCCTCGGTAAAGCTGTGCCGCAACGACACCTGCAGGCTCTTGGTGCGCGGTGCCGCGCCAAACGCACCACCGCCGCCGGTGATGTAGGCGGCCTTGCTCGGCTGGGTGTTGATGCGGCCGGCATTGGCCAGCAGCGGCGCAGTGCCATCGATGGCCACACCGCGATAGCCGATGGGCAGATAGGTGATGGGCGAGTTCAGCGGCGTGCCGTCATCCAGCACCAAGTCCACGCCGGTGCTGCTGCGGATGTTGGGGCTGGTGCTCTGCCGATACGCCAGGCCGCCGTAGTCCGGGTTGTTGCGCAGGATGTGCTCGATGCCGCGGGTGATGTAGTCGCGGTCGCGGTTCAACAGCGTGTTGGCTTCGCTGTAGCTGCCGTTGAGCATGACCGTAGTGCGGCCCTCGGCCAGCGAAAAGCCGTAGGAAAAATCGACCCGGTTGATCGAGGAGTCGGTGTCAAAGCTGTTGTCGTGGGTCAGGGTGACCTCGCCGCCTTCATAGTCGCGGCGCAGCACCACGTTGATCACGCCACCGGTGGCCGAGCCACCGTAGATGGCCGAGGCGGTGGTGGGCAGCACTTCGATGCGCTCCACCGCCGACAGCGGAATGCCGTTCAAGTTGGGCTGGCCCGGGCTGAAGCCGGCGCTGACGTTGGCCATGCGGCGACCGTCCACCAGCATCAGCGTCTGGCCTTCCCCCAGGCCGCGCAGATTGATGGAGCTACGATCACCCAGGATTTCGCCGGACTGCGAAGCGGTGGTGGCGTTGGTGTTGGAGCTCAGCCGCTTGAGCAGGAAATCGTTGATGTTGATGGCGCCGGAGCGCTCGATTTCTGCACGGTTGAAGATGACATACGGCTGCGGGTCGTCGATGCCGCGCGGGATGTCCGCATTCAAGGAGCGGCTGCCTTTGACCAGCACTTCGGCCATGGTCACCGCTTCGGAACCGGCGGCCGGCGTGCGCTTGGCCTGCGGCGTGACGACGGGCTCAGCCTTGGGCGCGGGCGCCACGCGAACGCGGATGGTGCGCTCGCTGACATGCTGAAACTCCAGGCCCTTTTTCTGCAGCAGCGCCTTGAGTGCCTGCTCGGCGGTCATGACCCCCTTGACCGCATCGGCACGCTTGTCCGAGAGAATTTTGTCGTCGTAGACAATCTGCAGCCCGCTCTGTTCGCTCAGCACATTGAGCGCATCGACCAGACGGCCGGCGGGAAGATCATATTGGCGCTGTGTATCCAGACTCTGCGCCAGCGCTACGTGCATGCAACAGCCAATCGCGAGTGCCAACAGCGTTCGACGGCTTCCGATAAGTCGCTTTACAGACATGTGTTTTCTTTCCCCAGTATCGCAGCGGCGCTGCTCACCTCCTTTTGGCGCGCGGTCACAGACACACCCTACCTTTTTTCTTCGTGTTGAAACATCCGTGTTGTATGCACCGCCGCGGTGCGCGTGGATTGCACCGGCGTGGGTAGGGTGCGCGTGCGCATCGCCGCCTTAGTGCTCAACCACCACGCAGCTTTGGGGACAACGTGCGCAGCCGGATTCATGCCCTCCACCACCTCTACCTCACCTTGCCGCAGGCGCTGACACTGGCGCTGCTCATGCTCACCGCGCTGCTGCTGGCCCTGCCCGCACGTGCCGCCACCCCGCCGCCGTTCAAGTACGACGATCTGTTCCGCGTCGAACAGGTGGTGGATGCCAAGATCTCCCCCGATGGCAGCCGCGTGGCCGTGGTGACTGAGCGCCGCACGCCCGAGGCCTACCACAAGCGCATCGGCGCCATCGCCATCGTGGCGCGCAACGGCAGTGAGCCGCGCCGCATCCCCGCCGACGCCGGCGCCTCGCTACAGCAGCCGGCCTGGTCCCCCGACGGCACGCAGCTGCTGTATCGCCTCAACCAGGACAAGCGCAGCGAGCTGGTGGTGCTGGACCTGGCCAGCTGGCAATCGAAAACGCTCAAGCCCTGCGTGGAAGGCGAGACTGCCGGCGCGGTCGCGTGGGCGCCGGATGCGCGGCAGATTGCGGTGGTGTGCGGCGGCCAAAGCCCGCTGCTGGCGGCGATGGAGAAGAAGGACGACACCGCCGCTGCCGACAAGAGCCTGGACGACAAGCGCATCATCGCCACCCGCTCCAGCCTGTACGACGAGACCCAGGCCAAGCCGTGGTCGGCGCAACGGCGCGTGGTGGTGGCCCCCATCGGCGCAGGCACGCCGGTGGAACTGATGCGCAGCGAACTGGTGCTGGAGGAAGCCGGCGCCCTGCAATGGCAGCGCCAGGACGATCTCTGGATCACCGCCGCGCCCAGCAATCCGTTTGGCGGCATGGCCTTCGTCAACGGTCGCGTGCTCCACCGCTACGACGTCACCCGCAAGCGCCTGCGCAGCAGCTCACCGACGATCACCAGCGCTCGCATGCCGCTGCTGGTGGAGGATGGTGGCAAATTCCTGGTCCCCGTGCGCGGCAGCCTGGCCGGCGCCGAACCCAAGGACTTCCGCCACACTTGGGAAGCGCAGCCGCTTGAGCTGAGCGAGTGGACGCCAGGCGCCAAAGCGGCCAAGCAACTCGCCGAGTTGGACAACATCTATGTAGGCCGCTCGGCCACCTTCCTGTGGTCACCGCGCAGCGCCGACAACCAGGCCGGCGGCACGCTGTACTTCCAATGGTTTGATCGCGGCAACACCCGCATCAAGGCCTACCACCCCGGCCGGAACGGCGCGCAGCGCTGGCAGGATCTGACTCCCGCCGGCAACAGCGTGGCCGCCTTCAGCCTGAGCGCCGACGGTCGCACGATGGCGCTGGTGCGCGGCGACGGCAACACGCCCATGGACGTGTACCTGCTGGACCCCACCACGCCCGACGCACCCCCCACTCGCCTGACCCACTATGGCGATGCCGTGCTCAACACCTTCGCCGCATCGAGCGTGGAGACCGTGCAATGGCGCAGCGGCGATGACCGCTTCGACATTGGCGGCTGGCTGCTCAAGCCACCCGGCTACACCGCCGGCAAACGCTACCCGCTGATCCTGCTGGTGCATGGCGGCCCCGGCGTTTCCTTCCACAACACCTTTGACGCCCTGCACTTTGAAGGCGCGCACCAAGTACCGCCAGAAATCTATCTGGCCAACGGCTACCTGGTGCTGATGATCAACCCACGCGGCGACCCCGGCTACGGCAAGGCGCACCAGGAAGCGCTGCTGGAAGGCTGGGAATACCCCACCCGCTACGACCTACTGACCGGCGTGCAGGAGATGGTCAAGCGCGGCGTTGCCGATCCGGATCGCCTGGGCATTGCCGGCGCGAGCTACGGCGGCTGGGTCACCGCGTTCGCAGTCACGCAGACCGACATGTTCAAAGCCGCCTCCGCGCACGACCCGGTCATCGACACCCAGGTCTCCAGCGCTACCGCGTATCGCGGCAACCTGATGGGCAACTACTGGCTGCACTCAGGCTTCGTGAAAAACCATCTGCTCGACGCCCCCTTCCCCACCTCCGACCCGCGCAAGGTCAACACCCCCATCCTGCTGCGCTGGGGCCTGCGCGAAATCCCGCCCATGCCCAGCCAGTTCTTTGTCTCCGGCCTGGAGTACTTCACCTACCTGCACGCGCACTGCAAACCGGTGGAGATGATCCTGCACCCGGACGAAGGCCACGGCATCTTTGATGGCCCCACGCTGCGCGACTACGTGGAGCGGGATGTGGCGTGGTTTCAGTATTGGCTGGAGGGTAAGGGGGAGTTGCCGTATAAGCCGCATGAGTGTGTGCGGTGAGGGCTTATGGCTTGGTGTCCGCCGCTAGCAGAATATCGTCGAACACCACGCCGGAGATCTGCGAAATCTCCGCCAGCGATTTTTGATATCGCTGGTACTGCCCCACATCAAACTCGATGCCGAACTTGTTGACCACATCGGCCTGGCTCAGCACAAAGCCGTAGGCGCGTAGTTCGGCACCGCCATTGCCGTCGGGTTCGGCCACACAGACAACCTTCCAGAAGCGGCTGGGGTACTTGACCTTGCCGCTGCGGTATTCCTCGCTCAGGCGATCATTCCGGGCCAACACGGGCCCGGCGAGAATGCAGGCCTTGCTTTCCTCGCCCTTGCTCAAGTTGTTCTTGATGTGGTCCTCAAACGCGCCCCACAGTCCGGTCACGCCGGGGTACTTGGCCTTGCCCGGTCCTTTCTTGTTGAAGGCGGTGTGCTGGGGCGTGCAATTGGTCCAATGGAAAGTATCGGAGTTGGCGTACTCCACCGACACGTCTTCATTGCCCCAGGCATTGTCCTCGCGGCGCACGATATGTCCGCGATCGATCTGCTTGGCCGGCTTGTAGATATCCGGGTCGGCCAGTTGGATCTGCGCGGGCACCCGCGGGTCACCGATCCACTTTTCGTCGCCCAGTTCCTTGCGGCTACGTTCGTCACGCACGGACTCGTCGTAGTCGGCATTGCCGGCAGACCACATCATCATGCGGCGGTCCGCGTTCATGGCCAGGCTGAAGTGGTGGTAAGGCAGCACGACCACCTCGCCATCCAGGCGATACATCTCGTGCAAGCGTTCGTCCACCACGCTGGGCAGCGGCACTTCCAACCCATAGCCGAGGAACGTCGGGTCGTAGCCCTGGCGGTTGTCGTAATCCGGATCGAAGCGGATTACCGCCTCTTCAACCACCGCCACGGTCGCGCTCGCGCTCGCGAGCGGCGTAATGGTTGGCTGTGCCACCGCCGGCCCCAAACCAATGTTGATGGTCACCGGCCCGGTAAAGGTCGCCTGGATGGTGGGCATGGTCCTGTCTCCGGGTTGGTTGAACGATGCAAGGGCATCGGACAGGTGTTGCCCCACCGTGGTGGCGGCTTCCTGCCCCATCAGTACGCTAGCCAGATCATCCACCGGGTCGCCGGTGTCGGACAGCAGCGCCGCCAGCAACTGCGCCTGCTTTGGTTGGCCCATCTTGATGGCCGACAGCGAGCGCACAATGGCGCTGATGCGGATGCCTTCGTTGGCAATCCAGTCGATGTCCGCATCGGGCATGCCTTCTTCCCACACCTCGTTGGTCCGCGTCATGATCAAGCCGTTCTGCATGCGCGGTACCGACGCGTGGTGCAAGCCCACCAGTTCCCAGTCACCACTGAACACCGGCGAGCCGGATGAGCCGGAGTCGGTGTCGGTCTCGTAGTGCAGGTAACCCTCGTCCAGGATGTCGAGCAGTTTGTTCTGCTCGTAGGCAAAGCCCTTGGGCTCTCCGTTGGGGTACTGGATGATGTTGACCGGCTGCCCGCGCAGGATTTTGGCGGTCGCCTCGATCATGGCAATCATGCCCAGGTCATGCAGACTCTCGCCGCCGACGGCCTTGTCTTTGACGGCCACCAGCGTGTAATCCAGATCGCGATCGGTCACAAAGAACGTGTCTGGATCCAGCTCGAACGTGGCGCCAAGCTGTATGCCGTTGGCCACGGCTTCGTAAAGAAAGTTGGCGCCCGTTCCGCTGGCCAGCTGGCTGGTGGGAAAGACATGGTTGTTGGTGAGCAGCAGGTTCTTGCCGACCATGAAGCCGGTGCCAAAGCCGTACGCCTGCACCCGCGGATCGCAACTGCTGACTATGCGCGCCACCGGCCGGCCAGCCAGCCGCGCCGCCTCGTTAGGCGCGTTGTGGTACACGTCCCAGGTGGGTCCCATCTTGCGCTCCAGCGCGATGGGCAACGCCGCAATGCGCTTGGTGGCCTCCACGATGATCGCCTTGCGGGTGGAGTTGCGTACCTGGCGATACATGGAATCGCCCGCACCCGGCCCACCCTGCCGCACCGCCTCCTGGCTCTGCGCACGGGGCAAGCGATGCCCTTCCCAGCGCTTGGCTGCATCTATCGCCAGTTCCAGGCGACTCTGCCTAACCCGCTCACGCGCATCCATACCCCCTCCTTGCGGCTGAGAACCTTGCGGACGCTAAGACCAACGTGGATGCAGTGGGGAGGCGGACAGCCGTTCGTCATGTCAACCGCATCCAGAGACTGTAGCTTCTACTTCTCCCGGCCCCGCATGTTCGACACTTCCACGATCTCGGTCACGTCCAGTACGTGCTTGCATCGACCGAGCCCACCGTAACTACCCCCGGGCCCCAACTTGCCCCGCACAACGACATGCGAACGGCCCCACGGGCCTTGCCTCTCCTTGGCCGGCAGCATGGCTTGCGCCATGCGACCTGCATTGATGCACCAGGCTTCGCTGTGGCCTTCGGCAATCAGGTAGGAGTTTTCGAAGTTGTAGAAGTAGTCGCCGCTGTAAAGGGGATCTTTGGGTGGCTTGGTGGCGCACCCCGCCGCGACAGCAATGATCAGCATCATGAAAGCCAGCGAGTAGTGCCGCGTTGGGCGCTCCCTCGTAGAGAAGCGAACCCAAGTGACGTAGCTTGCATCACTATCACGGCGCATCTGCATTCGGCAGCTGTTTGGCAGCCGCTTCCACCTCGGCACACACGGTCTCATACCCTTCCAGCGGCAACGCGTGAATCTGCTTGGCCAAGTCTGCAGGAGACTGGCTGTTCTGGACGGCATTGCCAATCGAGTGGATGGTGTTGGAGTAGCAGATGCCGGCAGTGAAACTCTCTGACAGCGCGCCCAACCAAAAGAAGAATGGCGCCGCGAGCACCAGCGTCGCTACGCCCAGCCACTTGCTGCTACGGGTCAGGCCACGCCCCATCAGCAAGAAGACCAGCGATATGGCGATGAAGCCGACGATCAGAAAAATGAGCAACAGAGACATTGCGTACTACCTGGGCTGGTTACGTGAGGAATCGACAAAGGCTCAATTTTGAGATGCTGCCCGCGAATGCCAGTGGTGCACCTCGTGCAGCTTGCCAATGTACTGGCACTGCTCAGTGGCGATTACCGAGCGCACCGAGAAGTCGAATGAAACCACCTGCTGTCGGTTGGTCGCCACACGATCCGTACGAATCGTGGCGGTGACTTCTGCCGAGTTGATGTCTTGTATGGGTATCTGTCGTGCGCCGGCCCGTTCGGTGAGCCAAGCCTGCAACTCACCCGCTATGTGGAGCGTCACTGGGCCTGCCTGCTCGTGGCGAGCCGTTCCTGCAAGGGCATCAACAATCAGCTCGCCGTCTGGCAGCGCTGCCAGCGTCTCCAGGTCTTCGCGCATGCGCCAGCCCACCAGCATCTGGCACAACGTATTGGCGAGATCTTGAATGACCTTGCGGCGCACCGCGTCTACTCCCTGATGACCGCGTCGCCCTATCACATGATGCGGTCAACCCCATCGTCCCCAGCACCTGCGTTCGGCGCTGCCCCTTGCTCACGCCGGATATTAGGTTAGGCGGATCTCCCCATCAAGCCGCCATGCAAGCGGCAGGTGCATCGCCGCCGCAATTGCAGCGCCGGCTGTGCATCCGCAGCGGTCAGTAGTTCAGGCCTGCGTGGAACTTGGCCTGCATCACCCGCTCCTCGTCTTCGCTCAGGCCCGGATCGCCCAGCACGATATCCACTTGCCCAATCACGCCCTGGAAGGCGAATGGCGGCGTGTAGTCCTTGCACACCGGCGAGCCGGTGTCGCAGCCCACGCCAAAGGTGTCGATGCCAAAACGCCCGGCCACGGTGCGCTCAATGCGCTGGCTGGCCACTTGCTTGCCATCCACCATCAACACCGCCTCGCCGCCTTTCCCAGCACCGCCGCCGTCGTAGCGAAATTCCAGCGAGACCGTGCTGGCACCCTCAGGCAACGCGGTGTCCGAGCACACGGCCGTGCGCTCAATTTCGAAGAAGTTGTAGTGGTAGCAAGGCTTGCCGTCTTTCACATACAGCACAAAGCCGGCCGACTGCCCGCCCTCGGCCAACAGCACGCCATCGCCACGTTTCTGCACGCTCACATCAATGCGATGCGAGCGGTTCTTGGTGTTGGGTGCGGCGGTCTCGGCCAAGCGCACGGCGCCGGGATAGTAGGTGAATCGGCGGCGATGGGGATCCGCACCCCCCGGAGGTGGCTTGGGTTCGCTCAGGCGACCTGAGCCGCGATCATCCAGCGGCAGCACGTTGTACTGACTGCAGGCCTGATCAAACAGCTTCTTGAGCGCCGCCAACTTTTCCGGATGCTGTGCAGCCAGGTCGTCGTTCTCGCTGAAATCCTCATCCAAGTGGTACAGCTCCCAGCGATCCTGGTCCCAGTTGCCGGGTGCAAAATCCTGGCGCCACGGGAACGTGTGCTGCGCGCAGGCAATCCAACCCTGGTCGTAGATCGCGCGATTGCTGAATACCTCGAAGTACTGCTGCTCGCGCACCGGCCGCGCATCGGCGGCGGCAAAGGTGGCGGCTATGGACACGCCATCCATCGCTTTCTGTGGGATGCCATTGACCGCAGCCGGCGCAGGAATGCCCGCCACGTCCAGCACCGTGGGCAAGATGTCGATCAAATGGGTGAACTGATCGCGCACGCCGCCGCCCTGGGTGATGCGTGTGGGCCAGGACACGACCATGGGGTTACGCGTACCACCCAAATGGCTGGCCACCTGCTTGACCCACTGGAAGGGCGCGTTGCCGGCCCAGGCCCAGCCCAGCGGGTAATGCGGCTCGGTGTCCGGGCCACCGATTTCGTCGATCACCTTAAGGTTGTCTTCCAGATTGGAAGGCAGGCCGTTGAGGTTCATCACCTCGTTGACCGTGCCGGTAAACCCGCCTTCGGAGCTGGCGCCGTTGTCACCCACGATGTAGAAAATCAGCGTGTTGTCCGCATCCGGCAACGCCGCCACTGCCTCCAGCAGGCGGCCGCATTCGTGATCGGCAAAGGACAGGTAGCCGGCAAAGTTTTCCATAAAGCGCGCGTAGAGCCGCTTTTCATCGCCCGACAGCGACTCCCAGGGCTTGACCCACTCCGGCCGCGGCGTGTTCTGCGTGCCCGGCGGGATAACGCCCAGTTTTAGCTGCCGCTGATAGGTTTCTTCGCGCACCTGATCCCAGCCCTGATCAAACTGTCCTTTGAACTTTTCGCGCCAGGCTTTGGGCGCATGGTGCGGTGCGTGCGCAGCACCCGGCGCGAAGTACAACAACGCCGGCTTGTCCGGGTTCACCGACTTGCTGTAACGCAACCAATCGATGGCGCGATCGGTCATGTCGGTCATGAAGTGGTAGCCCTGCTCCGGCGACGTTTCCGGTTCCACCGCGCGCGTGTTCTCAAACAGCACCGGATAGTACTGATGCGTTTCGCCGCCGATAAAACCATAGAAGTAGTCAAAACCCAGCCCCGTGGGCCAGCGATCAAAGGGCCCCACCACGCTGGATTCCCAATCCGGCGTGTTGTGGTTTTTGCCAAACCACGAGGTGTTGTAGCCGTTGTCCTTGAGGATGCGGCCAATCGTGGCCGTGCTCTGCGGAATCATGCAGTTGTACGACGGAAAGCCCGTGGCCCACTCCGCCAGGAAACCCGAGCCGCAATTGTGGTGGTTGCGACCGGTGATGAGCGCCGCGCGCGAGGGCCCGCAGATGGCGGTGGTGTGAAGGCGGTTGTAGCGCAGCCCCGCCGCCGCCAGCTTGTCCAACGCCGGCGTAGGCACCGGCCCGCCAAAGGTGGACACCTGACCGAAGCCCACGTCATCCAGCAAGATGATGATGACGTTGGGCGCGCCCTTGGGTGCGCTCGGCAATGCCGGCCACTCCGGCGTGGACTGTTGGTAGGTGGCGCCCACCTTGCCGCCAAACGGCGGGTCTGGCATGGGCAATTGCGAACGATCGGCGGAACCGTGTCCATCCTGCGTGTGACTGGCCATGCGCATGCTCGCATCGGGGCGGATAGCCCAGCCTAGGACGGCTGGCGCAAGGTTGAAACCGAAGTTACCCCGGTGTGCGATAAGTAAATCTACTGGTCGGGCAACAGCACCAGAATTCCCCTACACCGCCCTTCCCCTTTCCTGACACGCCGCTCGGATTTCCACGCAGTCCACAGCGCGGCATTTCCTGATATCTCCAGCCATTCCCCAGCCGCTACGGTGGCCGTGCCAAGTGGCGTTTCGCACGCGCCACGCGGCAAAAAGAACGCGGGCCGCAGGTGCAAGAACACCTGCGGCCCGCTAACCACCCACAGCTTTCAAGGAGCTGAGAATGGCTAAGGCCAATCCTAAAACACGCACAAGCAAACGCGCACGCACTCTCGCCATCTCCACTGCCTACAGTCATTGTCGCGAAGACAAGGACGGCCAGTACCACAGACACGTTCGCGTGCCCTCCATCCGCATTCGCGGTGGTTGGCTGCAACAGGCGGGCTTTTACTGCAACAACCGGGTACGCGTGGAGTTGAAACGACGCGGAAGGCTGGTGATCACCCAGCTATAGGCCACCCGACCCCGGCTCCGGCCGGGGTTTTGCTGGGTGCAAGGCCCGCAACTCCGCCTGCAAGGTTCAGAAGCTTGCGGGTGGAACAATTTGCACGGCGGCCAACGCTCTGAACCTTGCGCGCAACGCTATGGAGCTCCGCGCGCAAGGCAAATAGCTCCGTTCGCAAGGCTTACTGCGTGGTGCACAAGGCTCTTTGCCTTGCGTGCAAGGCTCTTTGCTTTGCGTGCAAGGCACTTAGCTTTTCGTGCAAAGCCTTTCGCTTCGCGCACGATGCGACTTACCTCGTGCGCAAAGCCTTTTGCTTCGTGCGCGAGGCTCCTTTCTTTGCCCGCAATGCTCACTTCTTTGCGCAAAAAGCGGATTTCCTTGCCCGCAAAGCCCGATTCTTTGCACGCAACGTTAGTCGCTTTGCGCCCCACCCTTACCGCACCGCAGGTCGGTCAAATAGCTTTGCCGCTAGGCCACGCTCAGCTTGCCTCACCCCCGCAAGCCTCGCCGTAGCAACAGCCAACCTCACCACTCACGCCTATGCCTGTGAGAGCACTGCACTGGCCCACGCCCACGCGCCCATAGGCGCCTGCAATGTGAGACGACTTACCCCATCACCGCATCCTAGAGTCGGGTCGCGGGCAATGAAGCCCGAATCGGAAAGCCAAAGGAACGTTCCATGACGCAAAACCGCATCCACCTGACGCTCACCTCCCAGTATCTGGAAGAGCAAGTCGACAAGGCCCTGGACACGCTGGACGCCTTCACCCAAGGCATGATTTCGCTCAGCCCCGATGAGCGCAAAAGCATGACCAAGATGGGCGACAAGTCCGAGGCCTTCTGTCGCCTGGCCATCGACGTGTTCAAGCAGAACGAGAAGATCCTGCCCAAGACCTTCGACATGGAGTCCTACCTGCTCGACCTGGCCAGCCTGGACATGCTGCGCGCCCGCCTGGTGCGCCTGAACCGCATCTCGCAAATGCTCAGCGACACCGAAATGGCCCTGGGCAGCGACCTGATGGTCAACAG